>JAEEGH010010568.1_pt1 | contig 21140 bp, 17 predicted proteins | sample 9134181 | NCBI WGS metagenome assembly JAEEGH01 (sample SAMN16246544, study PRJNA631951) | gut metagenome | biome: gut microbiome; feature: rumen; material: DP-attached | host: Bos | place: Iran: Karaj | collected 2018-10
CCCACAAGAACAGCAAATATCAGAACATATCCTTCAATGGTTTTAAATGGTACGATTGCGCTATTTCGAAGATTGTCGAAACTAAAGATTGGTGACAAATTTCTACCCTTTTGCCTCAAAACAAAAGAATCGCCTGCACTTAATTGTTCTATTTCAGAATAACCATCACCACTCAATGATACTGGTAAGTTATCATCTAACGATTGTATTTTACATGTAAGTGGTGTGAGGGTGTGTTCAGGAAGATACTGTAACACAAATCTAAATTGTCGGTGGTCTTTTTGATTAGGGAATACTGGGTAATACAAGGCCATACGCTCATCATAAGAAGTAGTATTTGAAAGACTACTTGTTACTATAACGGTTTGTGGCTCATCAATAGCATCTCTATCTAAAGGCAATAAATAGCGATATGGTGAATCAAAACCAACTATAATCTTCTGATTTCGCAATGTTAGGCAAATGTATGGAGTAGCATCATTACCAGTCCCTATCTTAAATGAAGTGCCTTCACTTATTTGTATACTATCATTCTTTGTCAAATCAGACTTTTGATAATTATTACCATTAGTCTGAAGATACTTAATGCCAGAAAGAGCATAGGATGTAAAAGACAGGAAGAAATGGCTCTTTGGAATATCTTCACATTTTGCTCCAGCAACTTCTCTTAACAACTTCACACCAGATAGGGTTTTAGAATCAATTTGGAACTCTTCTGGCATCGTAAAGTTGCTCATGATGTCATACAGTGACAAATAGCGCCGTATCATACGGTTCTGTTTCGCATGGTATTTAGCAATCTCTTTCCCATCCTTTAATAAACTCACATCGATAGAACATGAATCTTTGGGCTGTGGAGATACTTTATTCTGAAGCCATTCGAATTTTCTATCTTGACGAAGGATATCATCAACAGTGATAGAAAGCGCCATGTTATTATTAAAAACAAGCGTAAAGGTTTTATCAAAGCACGGTAAAGACCTTCCATTAAGCAAAGAATCTTTATTTGCTGTTAGTTTAGTATAAATTGGTTGGGCTGATTGATAATTAAGATTAAATGTGCCTTTGTGTGAAACTTCGAATGTACCACCAAGCTCCTTATTGGACCATAAATATTTCTTTTTATCATCCCCTACTAAAGGTATTGTTTGAGCATCACTTTCATATCCACTCAAACTAAGAGCATGATGTTGTACGTTAGAAAAGATTTCAATACTAGGATTGTATAATCGGTTCAAAGTGAACAAGGCTGCAGCCCCTGATATTAGGATGAATATATATATCCAACGAGTATTGTCACGTATTGGAGTTAATGCTGCAAGTAGCATTAACCAAATAGAGAATACAAGAAAAATAGTAAGCGATGTCCCGTATAAGCCCCATAGAAGGAACAATCCAATGATTCCAACTATAATCATAGCAATTATTGCTACAACCTTCTTATCGGGTATAGACATTCTTATTTTCATATATTCCACTAATTATTCTCTTCTTTATAATATCCGTGTATAGTTGCATTCTTTATCGTGACTCCATCATTATCCATTAACTGTGATAACACACGTACTTCGCGGTTAGTATCATATGGATTGGTATTTATTGCAAGACCTCCTGCTTCTTTGATACTTTTATTCAGTAAAATCATTCTTGGATTTACTTTCATCTCTTCTGAAAGATTGACATACCCAGTCCTATAACGACAAAAATCAACAGTGTGCAATGCAATTTCGGTAATTAAACTTCTCATCTTACCAAAATCTTCCTGTTTAACAGGCATCTGAGCAGCCTGGAAGACTTCTCGCCAATCTTTACCATAGAGCTCCTCCATTCTTGATACCCACATATAGCTTTGCCAATATATTTTTGACTCATTATCAATATTTGCGAATGATTCATCATCTCCAATAATAGCTTTTAGCTTATCCATCATTTCCATGAGCGACTTACTTTCTTTAATTTTAGATATTAAGCTATTCTGATGGGTATCTGTCTTTTTCTCCTGAATAACAGGTCCTTCAACATGCATTAAGAGATTATCATTCTTTGTATAAAGATAACTAACAATCAGAATAATTACAGACAAGGTGATTGTTGCCGCCTGTGGTTGAATATTGACAGAGAACGATAATAACTCCTTGGGCATATTTACAATAACGATTAACATTAGCAAAAACGTCAATGTAATCAAGAATTTGATTTTTCTACTCATAATCCGATATTATTGGCAATTTAAACAAATACATATTATTCTTTTCTTCCTCAGAGTACCATGGGAACTTACACTGGAAGAGCATCTCATTTTCATTTGGCAATTCGCCCCTAGATATTGTCAGCTCTTGAATATTTGAATCAGAACGCAACATAAGACAGTTATCACCATAATATAAATTATAGGTCTGTGTCTTTTCGTTATCTGGTCTAAATGAAACTTTATGTCCATTAAACCTTAATCTAGAATTACCATCAATCTCAAAATCACATCCATTAATCAAAAAGTGCTCATCAATTCTAAAATGATTAACTGGTATAGACTCAAAATCAGAAACAACATATTTCTCTACAATATAGGCTAATATCTTTTCTCCCAAACTACTCAACTTCTTATTTATCTCATCGTTATTATTAGAGGAATTTTTAGAAGCAAAAACCTTTTCTACACTCGGGATACCAGATAATCCACAGTTATAATTGATATCTAGCACATCCATTACGCCATAAAGGCAAATACTCTTAGCATACTTTTCGTCATATCTTATATCTGATGGAGAGCAGTAGAGTTCATTCGTGAAATAATTAAGGAATTCTTGATACAACATAGGGAACATAAAAGCACGCCCTGCCAAAATCACCTTATCAAAAACCATCTCACCTGGGATAATTTTATCTGAGGATTCTGGATTCTGTCTATTTAATCTCTCTTGTTGACGTGAAATGACTTTATTCAAATACAAATACCTTGTAAATAGATTGCAGATATTATAGCACGTCGCATGTATGATACCATATTTGTCTCCTAAGTAACCTCGAATACTGTCTTTCCTCAGTATTAATGCTAAGCCGTTAGCTGTTATATCATCTTTCTTCTTATTAGTTTCATTGAACAGGCTCTCACAACGTTCCTTGTCTTTTCCATCAGGAGAGCTATATGAGCGTTTTATTAATTCAAGGGATTCCAATAGTTTTTTTCTACCAGACTGGTCTGTTTGAGGCCCGAAAAGAATCTGAGTCATCAATTTATGTCGTACCTCTGAATCCATTGAACCTACAATTAAAGCACAAACATAATCAAAAAGTGCATATGTTATAGCATTGCCTGCTCCAACAAAGCCATCCCTATATAGACTTTCATAATTGTTTTGGCTATGAATGCTGATAATAGAAAAATCTATAGTACCTTTACCAGCATCAATAGTAAGATATGTCTTATCACTCTCAAGCTTCTTGATGTCCTCTTTCTCATTAGAACAGTAACCTGCAAAAGAAGCATCTGATTCACTATAAGGAACAATCTCCAAATGGATTCTTCTATCTATATCGCCATTAAGAAGTATACCCTTAAAGATATTGTTAATTAAAGCCATAACAGTTTTCATACTCATAACATTTGGGACTAGTAGATTCAACAAAATCCCAATATCAGTTGTATGATGATGGTCTACCTGAATTTTAGAAATAGCAGTTTTAATGAAATTGGTAATAATCTTTCTATAGCATTTTTCTACATTTGACTCATTTTTATTATTGCCATGCTCCAAAAGTGCAATTTTAATATTTGGCAACAAATCCGTTTTATCATCGGCATTCAAAATGTCATCATCAGATAACTTTGACAAGAAAAACGGATTATCATCGCGAACATAAAAAATACTATTAAACAAATACTTGTCGCCTGCATATTGATGGAATTCATTGCTAGGGATATCTTTATACTCTGGGTATAAACACTTTTTAGCGACATCAATAATATTGATCTCTGGTGCAGATTCATTAGGCTGAATCAAATACATTTGAGAAGCTTCTGATCCAAAATCAAGGGCAAGTTGATAATAGGTGTTTTCTGGTATGAGATGGAAACAGAGATTTGAGAGATACTGTTCCTTTTCAGAAATGAATAAAACAATTCTGATATTCATTTCAGCATATTCTTGTTCTCCTGTACATCCAATAGACCAATGGGGCATTGACTTATTTACAACCTTTCTTAGATATGCATTGTCACCAATCTCCATCTCAGACACATCAGACTCCACACCCTCTTTATAAACAAGTATTATGAATAATTTGTTATTGATCGTTTCTGATTTGCATTGTTCAAGAATCAAATTCTTATCCAAACTCTTTCTAAAGTCTGAGACCGCAAATACGCCTTCGGCTATCTGAAACAGATTTGTTTCTCCCCTTTTCTTCCTTCTACAAACAAATTCGTATTTGGTCTCTTTTTCAGAAAAAGAAATAGAGAGATATCTTCGTTCATTTACCCGAATGGGCATCATGTAATTTTGTCTCATACCTTTACTCTTATAAAATATACGATAATAGCTGCGTCAATACATAATATATCATGGCTGCAATAAAAGCAATCCATAAATATGTCCATAATGAACCTTTGATCATTGACAAAAATCTACTTGTCGAATTATACGGAACAGGGTGTTTTGTTTTTGATTCTAAAGAATATGAGTTACCATCAATTATAACCTTATTTTGGCTTAACAGTTCAATGGTTCCATAAGAATACCATTTCTTGTCCATGCCATAAAATGCAATTCCTTTTATTTCATATCCCCAAAAGAAATGCGAAGACTTTTCATTCAAAAATAGCTTTAATCCCATAATAAAGTCTTTATAATTGAGATTCTTTTGGGATCGTATTATTCCTACATATTGACAAAGCAATTTGCGGTAAACGCTAAGAACTTCTTCATCAATCGATCTGTTCTCATGCACATATAGATAATATGAGCCATAAGATCGTTGCTTTGGCTCAAATGTATAAATATCTTTTCTTTCTGCTATATATTCGGTAGTCATCGTGGTCAATTGTTTTATTTGTCTTTATCACTTATAGATATTGGTACAAATTCTTTGCCTACAAAGGTATGTGTTTTTCACCAATTTACCAAATTAAACTTTAAAAAAGTGCATCATTAACATGTTTTATACATGTTTTTGCCTTAGTTTCGTTGTATTTTTATTACTTTTGCCTTCAATTACTTTCAATTATGTTATACTACACCTTTAGATATTTAGAGACTCTTGGTATTCCTGGATCAGGAATGTGGAGTTATATTTCATTTCGCTCGCTCTTAGTATTTATGACGGCGCTTCTGCTTTCATGGGCCATCGGGAAATGGTTCATTGATTTTATGAACGATCTTCGCAAGAATGTTGAGGAGAAAAAGTTTGATACTTCAGTAGATCCGAAAGCCGCCAGTCGAGAATTTGTGCCCTCTATGGAAATGCTGCGCTTACCATTATCTCACTTAAGATACGGTAATGCTCTCTCGAATTTTTGAAGATAATGTGTACTTTTGCTCATCGAAAATGGAAGTAATTGAGAATCCAAAGGATCTTGCGCAGGCTTATACCTTATTTAAAAAGGGGAAGTTGGCTGTGGCGATGGGGCAGTACGATCAAGCGATCGATCTGCTCAGGCAGGCGTATAACCTTATTGGGGAGGATGGCCTTATTTCCATGGATCATCAACTTGTGGGCGAGTTGACCGATCAAGAAATGACGTCGGAGGCATTTCATGAATTGATGTGTAAGGCTTATTTCTATTCGGAAAACTATGAGAATGCTTTCGAACAGGCTATGATATGGCAAGATCGTATTACCAACAAATATGGGGCAGAAAGTAGCGAAATGGTTGGGTGCTATTCTATGTTGGCAAAGATACACGCCAAACTGAAATTGCCAGAGAAGGAGTTTGACCAAAAAGAGATCAAGAGCTGGAGGGAACTCATCGAATTCTTCCGTGTTCATAGTCAAACATACCCTATGGGGATACGTAATTTAGAGCAGCCCATGGCCTTTTATTCGAAGGCCTATGAGTTGCTCAAAAAGGAGAAAGGGGCAGGTAGTCGGGAAACACAGAATCTGAAAACTGAGATCATCCATTTTTATCTTGAGCGATGGCTGACCATACTGATGATACGATTCCTCTGGTTAGCGATTAGCTTGGTTCCGCTTCTGATGATTGTTTGTCTGGTGGTGTTTGGCTTTTCATGGCGGGCACTTGGCTTCTTCGCCCTCGGAATCGTTGTCTTTACCCTCTGGCGAATCATTCATGCCGCTGTCATCCTAACTCTCACATATCGCCACTACAAGTCAGCCCTCAAGTGATCCAAGAGATCCCATGCCGTCAGGCGCTGAAGCCCACCTTGCGATGGGACCTCAGCTCGATGACGCGTGGGTTAAACTTCTCGTAAGCTACAGAGACATCAATGGCCTCTATACGCTGGTAGATGGTCTTGTCGAGAGGCTGAAGCGTATTTGATACGCGATCAGCAAGCGCTGGTATGATACCGTTCCTGACAAACTGCTCCACCCAGCGGGCATTGGCGAAGTGGTCGTTACGTTGGGCTACAGCGTCGCAGATGGAGTCATTGAGCATTCCCTTTGCCTCTTCTGTCAGCTGATACTGATCCTTTGCCAGAATGGTCTCAGCAATCTGCATCAGTTGTTCGGCATCGTAGTCGCTGAAGTGGTACTTGTAAGGGAACCTACTGATCAGTCCTGGATTCATCGACATCAGTTTATCCATCTCGTTCTTATAGCCGGCAAAAATTACCAACATGTCGGGATCCTTCTGAGCCAATACGACGAGTAGACATTCCAAGGCATGACGCCCGAAGTCTTTGTCATCATCTCGGCTGTAGAGGGTATAAGCTTCATCAACGAAAAGCACGTTACCACGAGCCTCCTGAAGAATCAACTTCATATTCTCTTCTGTCTCACCTATGTAGCGCCCAATCATTTTTGAACGATCTACACAGATCACATCGCCCTTAGAGAGCAGGCCTAGTGCCTGATATATCTTGCCCAGCATGCGAGCCACCGTTGTCTTACCCGTTCCTGGGTTGCCAGTGAAGATGGCGTGGTAGGTGGTGCCATCTGTGGTGGGCAGTCCAAACTGTCGACGATTAGCGTAAAATCGCATCCGGTTTGATAACGTCGTGATGCTCTGCTTGATATCGTCGAGCCCCACCATGGCATTCAATGCTTCCAACGCATCGGCATAGGCATTGTTCTGTTTGAAAAGCCTGTTTTTATCAATGGCCTCAGGCTTGACTTCAAGATAGAGGCCTTCGTGATAGCCTGCCTTTATATCATTAACTGCTTGCTCGCAGTAGTCATGTTTCAACTGCTCCTTGACATAGTCGAGCAGTTCTTGTCTCCCCCACTGGCAGATATAGCCCTCGAAATAGGCTTGTTTCACAAGTTTACACATCTTGTCTGCAGCTTGTGGGTCGAGATAGAGATGTTGTTGATGGGCCATCTTAAAGATGGTGTGAATCATCTCCTCGAAGGTGTGGTGCTCATCAGAGAGGCGATTCTCCTCGGGGAAGAACTCCTGCCAAGAGGGGTTCATCTCCAACATGTTGTTGATAACCGCCTTTGTATCGCAGAAGATGGCCGCTGTCTTTTCCCTTGGCCAGTGAGCGCGGATCTTGCCAGCTATCACCTTACCGCTGTTCTCGCCGAGAATCCCCAACTGGTAGAAGCAGTAGACCCTGTTAGGCTCCCCCTCACCATTGAAGAGTGGATTGAGGTAATTCACAGCCCCCGAGAAGAAAAACTCCAACCTTTCATAAGGGTTCATGTGCGTCGCATCACGGAAGTCAGAGCAGTTGGCTACACTGATAGAGCCTTCTATATCTGCCACATTCTTGAAGAGCGCCACAGCTCCTGTATAAGCATGAGGGTCCTGAAAGCTCAGCAGGAAGTTATTACAGAACATCATCGGAGCGACCTCAAATTTTGAGCGATAGTTATTCAACTCACAGTATCGGCCACGATTGATAAGCCACTCCTTCCACTGTCGCAGTCCGCCATACTGCGAGAGGCTTCTCCATTTCTCTGTCTTGCGGCAGAGCCAGCCCGAGAGGATATCCTCGTCGCTCAGTTTCGGGCAACGGATAGGCTCGTCGACCTTGAATTCGCGGTGGTTGTTGAGCATCAGGTCAAACCTGAGGATGGAACCTCCGCCACATCGCATGAGCAGGAAATAGTGGCCTGGCAACCAGATATGTTCTTCGTCGAACTCCACCTTGATCGACCTGCTGCCGCGTACTACCGATGGTTCGCCAGTCTTGGCGTCACCGAGAAGCATCAATTGGTCGTTGTAGAGATAAAATGCATACGAATCAGAAATCAAGAATGATTTGTCGAGAGAGAGTACAAACATCAGGGTTCCCCAGTTGTACGTAAGATCAGCATGGCCGTCCTCGGCCTTCATGGTTACTTTCAGTCTAAACATAAAGATGGTATAGATTCAACAATGGTATTCACGTTGGTCGTCAGAGTAGCTCTTTATCAGAGAGCATAAGTTCCCGCCAGCCATTTGACTGGTGCAAAAATTTTGTGGGTTGTGTGACTTGTCTTTTTCTTTTTTCTACATTGTTTTGTTTAGCGGCTGCAAATATAAGCAAAAAACTCGTTTCCTTCCAAGAGAAAATTCGGATTTTTATTCAGTAAGTATGATTTTTAACACATCCTCGCGCATAATATAAATAAGATCGCGTAAGGAATGTATCTATGATGCTTTTCCTTATGCAACTGCGTGACTTCGTACTAGCGTCTGCTGCGTTTTTCTACATCTTTTCTTGCATATTCCAGAAATACTTCGTATCTTTGTGGCGTGATTCCGAAAGGGGTCACAAACATGGCGTTACAGTCGCTCTTTTTAGTACATCCCAAATTGCCACATCACATAAAGCACTAGAAAAGAAAGACTGCCAATGTTCATGTTCCCATATGGCGTGGGGACTTGGCAATGGCGGTTTACACTAGTGCACCATCGTGATGTGGCAATCTGTATGGGATGTATTATGTTTTCTGCCCTCTTACCTATTTCCCCACGTTTCCGGGTGGGATTTATAAAGTAGAAATTGTTAACCGATTAAATCGGTAACACAATATTAATGAACCGTAAATTTTAAGTAACAATGAAAACAAAGACTAAAAATGTGGCCTATATGGCCATGCATGAGAAAATGAAAGGAGGTAGGTCATGGAACCTGTAATGGAGAAGTCGCTGCGACAGTGTATTCAGGACCTGGAGGCTTTGAAAACGGCTTACAACTGTATCGATGTGGAAGACCCTTGTACGAGGTGTCTGTGTATGGCGGGGATTACTTGTTGGGCACGCTACGTCGATAACAGACTCAAGGATTCGCTGGAGATGATCCGACAGGGAGAATGCGCTGAAGTGCTGGCCATGAATTATGGAAGACTTGCCAAGAAGGAGTATTGGCTGAGTGGCAGGATCAGGAATGACATGATGAACTATAGCGACAAGCCTCTGACGGCATATCATGTGCTGTCTGATTTCAAGACCTCGGCTGATCTCTACGAGGTGTACGAGGCTGCTGTCAGCGATATGGTTAACAACCTGAAACAGGTGAAAGACACGTTTGATCAACCGGAACTCTACGAGAACCTGATATCGGACATGAAAACCCTCTATGCCGATCCCTATCTGGAATCTGAGTATGAGGGAATGAAGGAGGAGTACCCTGAGATGAATCTGGGTGTGTATTATGGGATGCAGGTACAGGCTTGTTTGGAATTCCTGAAGTCGGGCGCTCTGCGCGATGCGGTGGGCCTCTCCAATGCCAATATGGAAGAGGTAGAGGTTGACAAGCTGACGAAGTGCCTGGCCTTCAACTATAAGATACCCGAGAACATCAAAGAGCTGTGGGCCAAGTTAAGCAAATATGTAGATGTCAAGGAGAATGCCATGATCGTTCCCAAGCGTAGTCTTATCAGGAGTCTGATCCTGAGGCACTTCTATGATATGACCGCTGCACACTTCCAAGCCCTGTTTCGCCTCGACATGCTGTTGATGCTGATCCATTGCGACATGGTGAAGCAGTATCCTGAGATGGCCGTGTATCTGGCGACGAACGAAGATTCGGGCTTGTTCGGTATTGTGAACAGTCTGACTAGACTGATGCAGCAGAAGTGGTTTAAGAACCTGCGCTCTGACAAGAGGTTTGATGATGCTTGGATCGGGAAGCTTGTTGAAGACCTGCTGAATTCGGAACACAGCAAAACCTTATTGGACATCTGGGAGAATCAAGACAAGCGACTGAGACTGAAGGGTAATATCATTGGCTGCCTGAAGCTGGCTGGCATTATCGAGGGTAACAACAAAGATATTGCCAGGGCTGTACTTGGTGATGATGACCCGAAGGTTGAGACTTTCTCCATCTACATAGGTGAAGGCAAAAACAAAGGCGTTGTTGTCAAAAAAGGCACTTCCGACAAGAGTGTCCGTGACTGGATCTGCGACTATGTGAACCACTGATTTGGCCACTAATGTTTTAATGAAAGGTTTTAATGGGGTTTTAACAGGATTCCATTAAAACTTTTTTGTTTTTTCTCTTTCCCCGATAAACACAGGGGTTTCGGGCTGTTTCTCACTGTTCTAATGAATCCTTTAACGGGTAAAATTTGCCGTTAAAACGTTAGCTTTTTATTTTTGCCGCCGAAATTGAACAATATTCAAAAACCCTTAAAAACAGTGAGAAATGATGAATGAAAAAGCATTTGAGAAAGTAGAGCGGGATCTCAACCTCGCTACAGGCGAAGTCAAGATTACAGAGGAGATGATTAATCTTGACAGGTTCAGGATCACATCGGAGTCGGAGATCCAGCCGAAGGAGTACACGATGGAGTTTCTTGGGAGACCGTGTTTCCCGAGGAAGGACCTGTCGGTCTTTGCCGGTGTGGCCAAGACGGGTAAGACCTTCGTCACGTCGATGCTGATGGCGGCTGCGACCACCAGCGAGGATGAGCCGAGCGTGCTGGCTCTCAAGCGTATCCGTAAGGAGCCGCTGAAGGTGATGTGGTACGACACAGAGCAGAGCCTTGAAACGACCAAGGAGATCATGGTGAAGCGCATCGCGAAGATGGTGGGCGGCACCTTCCCCGACACCCAGTTCTTCGTGTTCAACGTACGTGCCATGACTGCCGAAGAGCGAAAGAAGATGCTGGGCGTGGCCATCGAGTCGTATCGTCCTGACATCGTCATCGTGGATGGTATCGCCGATCTGTTGGCCGACATCAATGACGGCCCGAAGGCCATCGAACTGATTTCGGAACTGCTCAGACTGGCAGATAAGAATAATTGTAACATCACCGTGAACATCCACTTGAACCGCAGTGGTGAGAAGAGCAATCTGCGTGGCTGGCTGGGTTCGATGCTGCTGCAGAAAGCATTCGAGGTGTTCAACTGCGCCAAGGTCTTCAAGACCGATGTCCTGTCGGTTGAACTCTTCATGAGTCGTAAGGTTAACGAGAGTGTCACTTTCTATTACAAAATCAACAACCAAGGCTTACCTGAATCGACTGAGGAACCCGACACACAGCAACGTGATGAGAATGGCAGGTTTGTCAGTCAGGAGGCTCAGAAGGGTAGGTCGGGCTTGAAGTTTAATCCCGATTACCAGCGGGATGATTCAGACTCAGACAAGGGCTGGAGCTGGGACTTGAGGAGGCTCTTCAGCGATGCCATGCAGAACAGTGCCATGATGGGCTATGACGACTTAAAAACAAGGGTGATGAAACTCGGAAACATCATAAGGAGCAGTTACTACGAAACCGTCTTCGCGATGGCCGAGGAACAGGGCTTCGTCAAGAAGACTCAGGACCGCAACCTCCGCGTCGTGGTAGTCATGCCTCCTGCAGGGTGAGCAGTACCCCCTCTATACCCCCTTATAGTAAGGGGGGTATGACGAGGGGTGCTCACCCAGAGGGGCATGACGAGACCACAGGAGCGGAGAAACCGAGGCGCAACCAAACAGTATCAAACGATGAAATGGAACGATGTATTCTGTAACACCTTCAAGGCTATGACAGCCCAGCTGGGACTGCCGCCAGAGGATAAGAGCCTGCCCGAGATCAGTCGGGCAGACGACTCGGATTTCTGTCAGGAGATCCTCAGCCAGGGCTGGCTCAGCGAGGCGCAGTTGCATCGTGCCGCGCGTCGTTATCGGCTGGGTAAGACCAGAAGCGGGAAGTGCATCTTCTGGATGATCAACGAGATAGGTCAGACCGTAGACGGCCATATCGGTAGCGGTTGGGTTTCGACGATGCTCAAGCAGCGCTATCCCGAATGCAGCCGGTATATCCGTCCCGAGCACTGTCTCTTCGGTCTGCATCTGGCCAGTGAGGACGAGCAGCGCCCGGTCGCCATCGTCGAGTCGGAGCGCAGCGCCGTCATCCTCTCGGAGCTTCTGCCCAAACAACTCTGGATGGCCACAGCCTATCCCTCTAACTTCAACCTCCTCTCGCTGGCCCCGCTCCAGGGGCGGCGGGTCATCCTCTATCCGCGAACCGATGCTGCCATGGAGCATTACCTCGCCTGGCTCGAAATAGCCGATCAGGCCCGACGGAAGTATCAGCTCGACATCACCGTCAGGAACTTCCTCGAAGAGCAGGCCACGCCTGAGCAGAAGGAGCGGGAGATCGATCTGTGGGACTATATCAGGGAGAGCGTTTAGAGCCTCCAAACGGGGTGAATGGAGCCTCCAAACGCCCCTTTTGGAGCCTCCAAACACCTCGGATGGAACCACCAAGAAATAACAGGAAAAAGTAACTATGAACAAGTCGTATTACAAATCAGAGCTGGCCGAAATGGCCGACGTATCCTATTCGACCTTCAGCCGTTTTTTGAGAACTCACAGGAAGGCTCTCGAACGGCTGGGCTCCAGCGCGAAATCCCATATCTTGAGGGGCAAGGCCCTGGAATATGTCTGTCGGGAATTTGACATCGACCTGCCCGAAGAAGAGCTTCCGACGGCAAAGAAACACGAAAAATTCAAGTGATGTTCATCAATGTTCGTCAATGTTCGTCAATGTCGGTCAATGTCGGTCAATGGGCTTTCAAAATGTCGTACCTTTGCATTGTCGGAGAAAATCTCCGGTGAGCGGGCCAAGCGCGCTGTCCCACTCTTAACTTTTCACTTTTAACTTCTAAGTTATGCCAGTATTGATTAAAGTATCTCAGAATCAGATCAAGGACGCTAAGTCGTTCGGTAAGTTCTATGGCCACGTGGTCTCCACGAAGACCATGACCTACGCAGAGCTGTGTAAGCACATGGCAGAGCACAACTCCGTCTATGGCGAGGATGTCTGCCTCGGTGTTGCCAACAAGTTGCAGAGCTGTCTGCTCGAACAGTTGCTCGAAGGCAAGAAGGTGCAGTTCGGCGACCTCGGAACCTTCTACCTCTCAGTGAAGGGTACCGGTGTCGACAATGAGGAGGACTACAACATCGGTGTCTGCATCAACGGCCTCTTCCTGCGTTTCGCTCCGAACCGTCAGGACGTGAACGACCTGTCGTCGAAGACCCTGAAGAAGAAGGCTACCCTCGTGAACGTGAAGGATCTCATCGAGTCGAAGGCGAAGAAGCCCGCTGATGGCGAGGATCAGGGTGGCACTGACGGTGGCGGCACCACTGACGGTGGTAGCACCACTGGTGGCAACGACAACCAGGGCGACGGACCGGTGAACGATGATGCCGGTGACGGACCTGTGAATCCTTAACCATTAGGGGAGGGTCGGGTGACGTCCGGGGTGATGCCAGGGCCAAACAGATGACTACGACGTCATGACATTGCCAAATCACGGCCTTGAAGGCAGCCTGCGCACCCGTCCCCCCTCATGTTTAATGTTTAATCTTTAATGCTTAAATTATGGTAAGAATCAATTGGACAAAAACGTGGAAGATACTGAAGTTTCTGGGAACCGTTTTCACCACTATTGCAGGCACGCTCGCCGTACAGAGCTGCGGCGCAAACATGTTCTAGAAAAAACGATAAAGTATGAGTAGGATCATCACACTGATTGTTGTACATTGTTCTGCGAGCCGTTGCAACCAGCGGTACACGGTCGAGATGCTCAGGAAGGATCACAACGCGCGCTTCCATAACCAGGGTGTAGGCTATCACTACTACATCGAGCGTGACGGACAGCTCTATCCGACGCGCCGTGAAGACGAGGTCGGCATTCATGCCCGTGGCTACAATGCCAACTCCATCGGCATCTGTTACGAGGGTGGGCTCGACGAGAACGGGAAACCAACCGACACGCGTACCCCAGCACAGAAGGCGGCTCTCATCGCCCTGCTGCGATCGCTGAAGGTGGACTATCCCGATGCTGAGATCAAGGGTCACTGCGAACTCAAAGGTGTCCACAAAGACTGCCCCTGCTTCTCCTGCCAGGAGTACAGAGATTACTTCGCCCGTCTCTCTCACCTGGCCAACTAACTCCATCAAGCGACTGGAAATGACATCGGTTCATTTCCAGTCGCTTTTCTTTACCCCTAAAAATCATGTTCTGAGTGTGAAGACAAAGCTCGAACCGTCGTGATAATGTGGGTCGAGAATCAGGTCGCCGCCGAGCAACTTTGCCGTGCGCTTGCTCAGGGGCAGTCCCAGTCCCACGCCCTCGGTAAAGTCGTCGATCTTCGAGAATTGCGTGAAGATCTGATGCCGGTCTTCTTCTGCTATGCCGATACCCGTGTCGCTGACGGTCATCTTCACGGTGTGCGCATCAGGTTGGCTGCAGGTCAGCGTGATGGTACCTTGCTGCGTGAATTTGTTGGCGTTGTCGAGCAACTCAGTGAGGATGGCTCTCACCTTATCTTCGTCGGAGTTGATGGTGAAGGTGTCGGGCAGGGTGGTCTCGAAACTGAGTTTCACCAAGTGCGGACTGGTCAGTCTGATCGAGTTGACGATGTCGCGGCACAGACTGTTACAGCAGAATTCATGCTTCTTGATGGCCTTCTCGTCGTCGCTGGCCGAGGCGGCTACCAGCATTCTGGAGATGCGGACAAACTTCCTGGTGTTGTCTTGCATCATGTGGATGATATTGCTGGTCTCTTCGGGGGGCAGTTCGTGGTAGTTCTCGTTGAGCACTTGCGCAAAGCCGCCGATGATGTTCAGTGGCGTACGTATCTGGTGCATCATGTCCTGCAGGAAGGCCGTCTTTTTCTTCTTGGCGATGATCGCTTGCTCGTTGGCCTTCTGCAGCTCCTGGTTGCGCTTCTCCATCTCAGTGTTGATGAGTTGGATATTGTCCACATAGGCTTTGAGCGACTGCTGCATTTCCACGAAGCTGTTCTGCAACTGTCCGATGGTATCTTTGCGCGTGGTCTGCGGCAACTGGTCGTCAAACCTGCCCTCGGCGATGCCGTGTGCCTGCTGTGCCAATAATTGCAGCGGAAGAACCCTACGCCTCACGGCCTGATAACAGAAGATCAGGATGACCAGCAGTCCGATCATGATGATGGCCCAAACGGTATAGAGCAGACGGTAATAGCCGTTGAAGACATCGCTTTCAGGACAGACGATGCCCATGCTCCATCCGGCATTTCCGATGGGGCGGTAGAAGATGTAGGCGTTTTGGCCGTCGACGATGAGCTGCTGTACGCCGCTCTTCCCTGCAATCATCTCTTTGCCCAGATGCACCACATCGTTGATCGCTTTCGGGTCAGGATCCGAGAAGATGCTCTGGTGTATCAGCTTGGCTGTATCAGGATGGACGAGATACTTGCCGTCGGTGCCGATCATGATGCTCGAGGAGTTGGGGTAGGGTGCCACCGCCGTCACGGCCTGCGAGAGCCATTTCTGCTGCAGGTCGATAGCTACCACGCCGATAAACTGCTTGTTGCGGTCGTAGATCGGTCGGCAGAACGATGTGATGATTTCCTGCTTGTATTCCGCCTTCGGATTGGTGTTGAGAAATGGATCCATCCAGCAGCCCTTCTGCAGTTCCTTGGGCTTCTGATACCAGTCGAGTTCGAAATACTGGAACTCGTCGCTACCATACTGTGCCGTCATGATCGAGTCGCCGCTGCGCACGGAGTATATCGAGAAGTATTTCCCGTAGCTCTTGAAGAAATAGGGCTCCATGGAGATCGAGCAGCTGTAGAAGTGCCGGTTGTTCTCAAGAATTTTCCTTGTGTCAGAGATGATCGAGTCGGGATCAGTGTAGCTTGATATATACCAGACCATGTCGTTGGTGGTCGTTTCCACCTCGCCCATGATGTCGTCGATGCGCAGGGCTGTGTTGTCGAGAATCTGCGTGGCTCTCGACACAGCTTCTTTCCTGATGTGATTCTTCGTGACATCAAAAAGGAAGTTGATGAGGATGGTGAAGATGACCGCCACGATCAGCACGATCGATAGTCCCAGCTTGACTGAGAGTCGCCTTGTCATATTTTGTAGCATCCTTCTCATAGGTCAGCGCTGTTTGTGGGGTTGGTGTGATTCGTGCTCTGCGAGGTGACCAGCATCTGGCCTATCAGATTTGTCACCACCTCAGTGTTCGAGGTGATATCGGCTAGCAAAGCCTCTGTCTCTTCTTTCGAAACGTCCTGATACTGACTGCATAGCCGCTCGGCAGCTGCGCCGATGGCGTTCACGGGCTGCATGAACTTCTCGGTGGCCTGACTGAGGAATGCCGCCTTGGTGCGCTCGTCTTCGCGTCCGCGCTCATAGGCTGACTGCAGTTCGGCATTCTGCTGCTTCAGCGTGTCAGTCTTCAGGTGAATCTCGTCGATGTGGCTTTTCAGGGCCTTCTGCATCTTCGCAAAGCTGAGCTGCAGCTCTCCGATCTCGTCTTTCCTTCCCATATAGGGGATGGGCTTGTCAAACTGGTTGTTCGACATGTGTCTGACTGTTTCCGACAGCAGGTCGAGCGATTTCAGGTTGCCGGCGATGAGTTTCCTGCACACGAAGAGCAGGAGCAGCAGTGCGACCAGGGCTCCGATGACGGCGGTAGTCAGCAGTCGGTAGAAGCTTCCCAGCATCTTGTGGTCAGGACAGATGATGGCGATGCCCCAGTTCTCATTCCTCAGGACTCTGTAGAACACGTGGGAAGCCTCTCCACCGATCTGCATCGCCTTGTATCCGCTCTCGTCGAGCACGTATCGCCCTCCCTTTCCCTGAAGGAAACAGCTGGCATAGGGCAGTTCGTTGGAAATGTCCTTTGCGAGTTCGTTCCAGTCGATATGGATGTCGAAGTTCAGTGTCGTCGTCGGGTGTCCGGCTTTGTTGAAGATGGGCAGCTGGTAGGTCATCTTCATCCGTCGCAGCTCTACGCTGTCGGCAGGATTGTCGAGCGTAGGTTCATACCAGCGTGTCGTGCTTTTCAGGACAGTCTCCTGGGTGGTGGTCACGTAGCAGCTGTCGATCCAGGGATTGGCAGCCATCACTTTCCGGCACAGTGCTGCAATGGAGTCTGGTGTGGCCATGTGTTCCACGACCATCCATCTCGTGGTATTCGCCGTCAGTTCGGTCTGCAGCATTTCGTGATCCGCCTGCAGGGCTGTGTTCTCCAGCGTCTGCATGATCTTTTCCAGCGATTCGTCTGTATCAACCGACATCGTGAAACGGAAGAACACGGTCAGTGCAACCACGAAGATGGCTGTCACTAACCCTGTTACCCACAGACTAAGTCGGGCTGAAAACGAGTGGCGGATATATTGTAGGTTCATCCCAGTGTTGCTTTCGCTTGCTCCAGTGCGTTGATCACCCTGTCGCACCAGTCGTCGAATTCGGGATCCTCCGTCTGCAGTTCAGGGTGAGCCAGGATGTGTGCCACGCAGCGGCGCACACCCTCGTCGAATCGGGTGGTGGCCTGGAACCCGGGGACAGCGCGCTTCAGTTTCGTGCAGTCGAAGACCACCGTCACACTCTTGTCGCCGATGAGGTTACCCTCCAGATCGTAGGCCTTTGGCGAGGTCGCTACGAGGAAGTCAGAAGCCACATGGTAGAGCTTGGGCGTCACGCCAAGTGCACGTCCCACACATTCATAGATCTGGTTCCACGTCAGCTGTTCGTCGCTCATAATCTGGAACGCCTCACCGATGGCCTTGGGGTTGCCCAGCAGTCCGATGTATCCGCGAGCGAAGTCCTCGTTCCATGTCAGCGTCCATAGCGAACTGCCGTCGCCGTTCACGATGACAGGCTTACCCTCCATCATGCGCTTCAGCACCTGCCACGAGCCCTTGGGCCCATGCACGCTGACGGGCACGCCGCGCTCACAGTAGGTGTGGCTCGGGCGAACGATGGTCACGGGGAAGCCGCGCTCACGCCAAGCCCTCATCAGCAGTTCCTCACAGGCAATCTTGTCGCGCGAGTACTGCCAGTGGGGATTGGCCAGCGTCGTGCCCTCTGTGATGATATGGCTGGCGGCAGGTTTGTTGTAGGCCGATGCCGAACTGATGTAGACGTACTGGCGGGTACGCCCTTCGAAGAGCCGGATGTCGCGCTCCACCTGAGAAGGCAGGAAGCCGATAAACTCACCGACGGCATCGAATGTGGTGTCGCCCATCTGGCGCAGCACTTCCGCTTCGTCGTTGATGTCGCAAATCACTTGTTTTACACTCTCGGGCACTTCGTCCTTGCGATTGCCTCGGTTCAACAGCCATAGGTCATGGCCTGCAGCTGCCAGCTGGCGTGTGATGGCGCTGCTGATGGTGCCAGTTCCACCGATTAATAGTATTCTCATGAAAGTCAGTTTTACGTATTTGTTGGTGCAAAAATACAACTTTTTTTATTAATAATGCTATTCACAGACCAAAAATTGTGAAAAAGACGCGCAACATCATCTGCAAATCGTTGATACTTATCAATTAATTTACTGTAAAATTGAATTTTCTTGCATGAAAAATGGTGCTGTGTGCGAAAACAATCGTAATTTTGCACCCGAAATGAATAAAAAGTGTATGATAGCGCTTTGAATTGTATAACGTATTAAAAATAGAAAGAAAGATGAAAAAACTAATGATGATTGCCGCTATGATGGTGGCTACGCTGAGTGCAAGTGCTCAGGAGGTTGAGGTTGGCCAGTTCTATCTCAAGCCAATGGTTGGTGCTACGATGACCACCCTTACAAAAGTTGATAACAGCAAGATGAAGGTGGGTCTCCTCGGTGGTGCCGAGGTGGGCGTCAAGGTTGCTGAGCCCTTCGACGTAACTGCAGGTTTGCTCTTCATGATGCAGGGTACCAAGGGTAAGGATTCTGAGTATACGAAGAATGCCTCTACAACGCTGACTTATCTGAACGTGCCCATCATGGCCAATGTATATGTACTGCCTGGCTTGGCTCTCAAGGCTGGTATTCAGCCTGGATTCCTGCTCACTTCTAAGACAAAGTGGTCTGACAATGAATCTGGCAAATGGGTTGATTACGACACTACAAGCAAGGATGGTCTGAACAAGTTCGACCTGTCTATTCCTATGGGTATCTCTTACGAGTTCTCTAACTTCATCATCGATGCCCGTTACAATCTCGGTCTGACGAAGGTTATGAAGGATCCCGCTCCCAGTTCAAAGAACAGCGTGATCATGCTGACCGTCGGTTACAAGATTCCGTTCTAATCCAGCAGGATTATCTATCGAAAAACTATAAGAAAGGCGTCGCTCCCTCAGGGGCGGCGCCTTTTACTATGCGGGGATTTCTCCTGCTTAGCCTCTTGCCATCTTGTAGATGGCTTCCATATCTTCAGCCTTGAGAACCTTCAGTGCGCCACAGGTGGCGGTGTAGTCGCGGCTGCACTTGCGGGTCATCTCCTTGATCTCCTCGTCGGTGATGTCCTTGCCGATGAGTTCCTTGATGTTGATAGGCATGCCGATGGCGTGGTAGAAGCGCTCCATGGCCTCGATGCCCTTCAGGGCGGTGCCTTCGGGATCGGTGAAGTCGTTGGGCACATCCATCACATTGACGGCAAAGCGTACGAAACGGCTCAGGTTCTCATGCATCGTGTAACGAGCCCAGCTAGGCCAGATGGCAGCCAGACCAGCTCCGTGGGTGACGTCGAACATGCCGCTGAGCTCGTGCTCCAGCTGGTGGGTAGCCCAGTCGTCGGCAACGCCACAGCCCGTCAGTCCCCAATGAGCCACGCTGCCGCCCCACATGATCTGGGCACGGTTGCGATAGTCCTCCGGATTCTTCAGCACTTCGAAGATGGCGGTCTTCATGCGACGCAGCACGGCTTCGGCAAGGTCGGTGGTCAGATCCATATCGTCGTCCTTGGTGAAGTAGCGCTCCATGGTGTGCATCATCATGTCGGTGACGCCAGCTGCTGTCTGATAAGGAGGCAGGGTCATGGTGCGACGGGGATTCATGATGGCGAACTTGGGGCGCGCCATGTTGTTGCTGTAGCCGAGCTTCACGTCGCCGTCCTCGTTGGTAATCACACTGGCCTCGCTCATCTCACTGCCAGCAGCGGGGATCGTGAGCACAGAGGCAACGGGGAGCATCTGCTTGGGTTCGGCCTTGCCGAGATAGAAGTCCCAGACATCGCCTTCGAAGCAGACACCATAGGCGATGCACTTGGCAGAGTCGATGACCGAGCCGCCACCCACAGCGAGGATGAAGTCGACACCCTCCTGGCGGCACAGCTCGATGCCCTTCTTAGCCAGTGAGAGGCGGGGATTAGGCACGACGCCACCAAGCTTGACGTAAGCCACGCCGCCCTCGGCGAGAAGACCGCAGATCTTATCGAGCAGTCCTGAACGCTCGGCACTCTTGCCACCATAGTGTACCAGCACTTTCGTGCCACCATATTTCTTCACGAGAGCAGCTACTTGCTCCTCAGACTGTTCACCGAACACTACTTCGGTCGGTGCGTAATAATTGAAATCTTTCATTGAATCTCTGAAATTTTAATGTTTTAATCTTTAATGTTTAATTAAATGTTGGTTGTCGTACTTAGGGGTAATGTGGCTGATGAGCCGCCTACGAGCACGTCGATCTGCCCTGGCTCAAGCATCCACGTCTGTGCGGCTTCGTCCCAATGGCAGAGGTCGCAGCGGCGCACAGGGATGGTGACCGACTTCTGCTCGCCAGCCTTGAGACTGACGCGCTGGAAACCCTTCAACTCTTTCACGGGGCGCGCGAT
>JAEEGH010010571.1_pt1 | contig 21133 bp, 15 predicted proteins | sample 9134181 | NCBI WGS metagenome assembly JAEEGH01 (sample SAMN16246544, study PRJNA631951) | gut metagenome | biome: gut microbiome; feature: rumen; material: DP-attached | host: Bos | place: Iran: Karaj | collected 2018-10
AGCTCCATTTCGCTTCGCTTCATTACGGCGGTAGATCGCGCGCTTCCCGCGCGAACCATCGCTCGTACTCTCGCGCGTGTCATGGCTCCTCTCCGCACTCCGGTTCGTTACATCGGTAGATCGCGCGCTTCACAAGCTCCATTTCGCTTCGCTTCATTACGGCGGTAGATCGCGCGCTTCCCGCGCGAACCATCGCGCGTACCATCGCGCGTATCATGGCTCCTCTCCGCAAACCGCTTCGTTACATCGGTAGATCGCGCGCTTCACAAGCTCCATTTCGCTTCGCTTCATTACGGCGGTAGATCGCGCACTTCCCGCGCGTACCATCGCGCGAACCATCGCGCGTACCATCGCGCGTACCATCGCGTGTACCATGGCTCCTCTCCGCAAGCGATCACGCTTGCTGCGGCTGCTCGGTTGTAAACGCCCTCACTCCCACTCCGCTTCGCTTCGTTACATAAGTGCCGTTGCGCGCTACCCGCGTATCGCCATGTCTCCGTTGCGCTACCAATCGCTTGCGGGCAGCGCGCCTGCGGCGCGCGTCTTGGGAACGGGGCGCCGGGGACGTTGCCCTTTACACCGCTTTTCTGCGTGTACACCTCATCCGTCACGCCTTCGTCGTGACACCTTCTCCTCCGAGGAGAAGGCTATTGGCTGCGCGTTTTTGAGGCTTCCCCTTGAGGGGAAGCTCCGCCGAAGGCGGTGATGAGGTGTCAACCCGAGCGTCAGCGGATCGGAAAGTCCTCAGCGCCCCACGCTCGTGTGTCATCCTGAGGAGCATGCGACGAAGGATCTGAAAGATTCTTCGCTTACGCTCAGAATGACACGGATCGCCGCGCGGCGGCATTACAACTTTGTGGAGAAGCTGTCGCCGAAGGTGACGGATAAGGGGTGATTTGACATCCGCCGCCGGAACGGCTACAATAGAACCATGCGAAGAAAGGGGGACGGCACATGAAGCGGTCGAAAAAGATCCTCATCATCCTTGCGCTCTGCGTGTTCGCGGCGGCGCAGGCGGTCGGGCTGTTCCTTTTGGTACGCACCGCGCCGGCCCGAAAGCTGACCCTTTCCGAAACGTCGCTGACGCTGAAGCTGGACGAGGGCTTTCGCGTCACGCACTCGGTTGAGCCCGCGCGCGCGGCGGAGCGGCTCGTGAAATACAAGGTCACCGCGCCGGGCGGCATCGTCGCATGGGTCGACGAACAGAATGAAATGATCGTTGCGCTCGCGCCGGGCGTGTGTCAGGTCAAGGCGACGATCGACGGGCTCGAAGCCGTCATTGACGTAACGGTGACGGAGGACACCGCGATCGCGGGCGAATGGATCGCGGCGGACGGCACGGCGATTTCGATCGGAAACGAACTTTCCGGCACGCTCATAACCGCGGCGGGCAGAGAGCCGGTCCAATGGACGCGCGACGCGTTCACCAACGGCGAGATCAAAAACACTTATCGCTACGCAAAGCTTACGGCGACGGCGGACGGCGCGCGGCTCGTCCTGTACTATGACCGGCTCAACGACGCACTGCGTCTTTCCATCGCCGGAGAGACCGTCATACTGCATCGCGCATCGTGAACCGTTCGGAGCGGGATGCCGCTCTTTTTTATTTTTTCCAAGATTTTTCGCAACATTTCGACGCATCGGTGTGTCTAATCAGTAAAGACACAAACCGGAAGGGAGGGAAGCGCTTTGAGAAACGGAAGCGAGAACGCCTGGTTTTCCCGCGAGATCGAGGCGGTCGCGCCGACGATGTTTCGCGTCGCGTTCGCAATCCTCAGAAATCGCGCAGACAGCGAGGACGCCGCGCAGAACGCGGTTATAAAGGCATACACCCATTTAGACAAGCTCAAAGAACGGCGATATTTCAAGACATGGATGATCCGCATTCTGAAAAACGAATGCAGTAATTTTGTGCGCTCCGCACAGCGCACGGTCAACCTCGACGCATGCGAACCCATCGGCTACGACATGGAGGTGCCGGACCTCGATCTGAACCGCGCGTTCGACACGCTCAACGCGGACGAACGGCTTGCGATCACGCTGTTTTATTTTGAGGGTTATTCGACCCGCGAGATCGCAAAGATCTGCGAGGTCAGCGAAGGCACGGTGCGCTCGCGGCTTTCCCGCGCACGGGAGGCGCTTCGGAAAAAGCTTTCGGAACAGGAGGCAATGCTATGAACAGCAGTTTCGATACAAGATTAAAGAGGGGCCTCTTTCCCGAAATGCCGCAGTCGTTTGCGGACGGACTGCTGCGCGCGGCGGAAACGGCAGGAGGGACCCAAAATATATCGGCACAAACGGACGCGGCGAAATCGTCCGCGACCGGATCGGAACCGAAAAAGCGCAGATTTCCGGTCGGCAAGGTGCTTGCGGGCGCTATGGCGGCGGTGCTCGTCGCCGCGTGCGTCGTGATCGCGGTGTTCGGACCGGGCATCGGACGAAACAAACACGGCGCGGTCGATCCCGCCGTCAATCCGCTGCTCGGCAGATGGACACTTACCGAGGTCGAGCAAAACGGCGAAACGGTCGATCCCGAAACGATCGGGCTTCAGATGCAGCTTCAATTTTCCGACGAAAGCGTCACGGTCTCGACGCAGACGGGCGGTGCGGAGGGACAGTATGTCTATCGGTACGCCTTTGCCGACAACGCGGTCGAACTCACGGCGGAGGGCGCAGAAATCCCGGTGCTGCCCGCAAGCGGCGTATATGACCCGGAAACGAACACGCTGCGCTTTGCAAACGAAGACGGCGACGGCGCGGTGATTTTCTCGCGCGTGTTGAACAAACAGACGCTGACCGGCGTCTGGAAGCTGACGCGGATGGAGCATGCCGTTGACCCTTCCCCGTTCGAAGGTTCCACATATGAACCGTGGGAATATGAAGCGTGGGAAAAGGAGCAAATGTGGGAAGAAGATGCCAAGCCACAGCCGTGGTATCTGGAGTTTACGGCAGACGGCCGCATGTATTATTTCTTATATGCGCCCGACGGCGGGGTCCAATTGAATCAAAGCGGTCCATATACAATTTCAGGCAATCACATTCTGTGGTCGAACTTAGGAATGCCGATGCGCTATGAAGCAGAAACGGATACAATCTGCTGGATATTTTATGATCGCAGAGAGTATTACGAACGCGTCCCGGACGCGGTGATCGACGATCCGTATCGGCAGAAGATTTCCGACCTGCGGAAGCAATATCCCGAATACTTTGACCTCTACGCTACGCCGCGTTTGAAGGTCATCGTGTGGCAGATGGCGGAGGGTTCATACTCCTGCGCGTTGGTTCCCGGTTCGGATTTGCGTAAGGAAGCCGAGATCGGCATCGAGAGCAGAGGAACGACGATCGAGGAGATGCGCATGATCCTTTCGACCTACTATGAAGCGCGGGACTGCAATATCGAGCCGGAGCAGGTCGAGGTTGTTCCGTTCCATAATCCGGTTTCGAGCTATTGGTACGAGATCGACGAAGCGTATACGGGACGCGTGCGGTGGCTGCTTACGGGAATCCCGTTCGAATGCGACGATCCGCTGTATTCGGCGCCGCTCGACAGCAAGATCAGCACCGATATCGGTACTCTCAATCTGGACGTAAGCATGGTCTGCGACGTCGACGGCGACGGACGGTATGAAACCTGCATGCTGACATACGGACCGACCTCGGGACTCTTTACGTTCACGCTTTCCGCCTATCGCGACGGCACGGCGATATACCGCAACACATTCCAAACGGCATACGGGTATTTTCGCTTCCAACGCATGACGGACGGATTAAATCTGTATTACTATGATGCGGACAGTATCAAAACCACAGGGAGGAGTACTGCGGGTTACGCCGTCACGATAGAAAACGGCGCGATCGTGCTGACGGACGAACAGACGGGGGAAACCGTCTCGTACTGGGGTACCGCCGACCCACAGTGGAACATGGCGGTCGTAAAGACGCCGGACGCGGTGATCCCGGAGACGGAGCGCAAGGAGATTACCGAACTGCGGGCACAGTTCCCCGAATACTTCGGGCTTGACACGTCGAAGGGGCTGAAGGTCTATGTGTGGCAGATGAGCAATGACGGTTATTTCTGCGCGCTGCTTGCCGGGTCGGACAACAAAACGGACGTCGAGATCGGCGGCATGAAGGGCACGACGATCGAACAGATGCGGCTGATCCTTTCGACCTACGGATTGGAAGAAAAGGAAATAGAAGTCGTCCCGTTCCATAATCCGGTTTCAAGCTACTGGTATGAGATCGACAATGATTACAAGGTCTGGATCAGACGTTTGGTCAAAGAAAACATGCCCTTTACAAACGAAGAACTGGAGGGGCTGAAAAGCCCGCCGTTCTCGATTGCAGACGTCGTATATGACGTGGACGGCGACGGGCAGCTTGAGACCTGCTCGCTGAACCGGGGACCGACCTCCTCGGACATTACGGTGGTATTCACGGTATATCGCAACGGAACGCTCGCGTACAGAAATACGTTCGATATGGATGAGGGAGAAATGACCTTCTATCGCTCGGACAACGGGCTTTTGATACAGCACGTCATTCCGTGGAATGACGGGATACAGCTTCATACGGAATACAGCATTTCGATCGAAAACGGCATGATCGTGCTGACGGATGAGATCAGGGGAGGAACGGTGGAATACTGGGGACATGACGATCCGCAATGGAACATGAAGGGCGGAGCGTGACGGGTGATTGAAAAGATGAAAGAAGATCCTTTCGGGGTTCTTCTTTTTTTGCGCGTATTTTCTGTACGCTCCGCGGCACAAACTAACCGCGTTCGGGCATAGGATACAGAAAAGGAGCAGGGAATGACCGTTTACGAGATCCTGACATACGAATATGATTTGCCGCTTTTGAAGCTTTTGAATCGCCGCATGAGCGAGCTGGACTGCGCGTACGCGCTCGAGGCGATCGCCGACGGTGTTGTGATGAAGATCCGGGGCGAGAAGCCGGAGGACGCGGCGGCGGAGGCGCTTTCGATCGTGCTCGGGCGGGATCTCCGGTATTTTGCGCTTGCGGAGTACGCGGACGCGCTGCCGCTTTCGCTTTCCGAAAAGCAGAGCGTACTTGCCGACGCTCTGGAGGCGGCGCAGTGCCGCGAGGAGCGCCGGATCCTGAAACAGAAGATCGCGGACTACCTCAAAACGCACCGCACGCTGGTGCTCGAGGGCTTTCTGCGCTTTCGCATGCAGGAATTTCTGATGCTGTGGGAGCTTGCGGTGGAGCAGGCGGCGGCGCGCGTGCTGATGAACAAGGAATACGGCGAGCTGATCGAAACGCTCCGGCGCTTCGTAAACGGGCGGGCAAGCCGCGTCGAGCAGCTGTCCCTTTGCATCCACGCGGACGGCACGATCACGCTGAGTGACGAAAACGACGTGCACATCGAGTACGTCGACTGTGCGCCGGACGGGATTTTAAACCTGCTTGTCAATATGGCGCCGATGAAGCTCACGGTCTACGACCTTTCCGGCAACGAAAAAAACCGCCTCACAGAGGCGATCGTTCGGGTCTTCGGCGACCGCGTAAAGCTGTACCGGTAGCCGTTTCAGCTTCCTGTTGATTCGTAGCGGCGCTCGCAGAGGGTCCAGACCCATGCGGCGACGGCGAAGAAGACGGCGGAACAGCCGATGATCGCAAGACAGAGAAGCCACGGATTGTATGTGCCATAGAGCAGCGTATCGACCGGCAGCGAGATGAACAGCCCGAACGGCAGCACGAAGATCAAAAGCGTCCGGATGAGCCACGGATAGATGGCAAGCGGGTATTTCGCGTAGGCCGAGAAGTTGTAGATGACTTGAAGCAGCGGCCCGCTGCGCTTGAAGATGAAGGCCAGCGCCGCCATAGCCACTTTGAGCGAGGTGATGATGATCGCACCGAAGACCGCGCCGACGCACAGTACGACGATCGCGCCGAACGTGACTTTCACCGTAAGATTCAGGGCGCAGACCGTGATCAGCGCAACGCCGAGGATCAGCTCGCCGAAGCCTTCCGGCTGGAAGGTCTCGGCAAACACCTGAAACATCACCGGCACCGGGCGTAGAAAGTGCATATCCATGTCCCCGTCCTTGACCCGGCGATAGGCGACCAGCCAGAATTCGTCGCTGAACAGGTGGTCAAGCGCGATCGGCATCATCGAGAAGCCGTAAAAGAAGCCGACTTCCGGCAGAGAATAGCCCGCCAGCGCCGGGATGGCCTGCAGGATGAAATAGATCGCCGCGAGTGAGCAGAAGTTGGAGAAGAAGAACGAGAACAGCGCAACGATCGTATCCTTCTTATATTCCAGGCGGGAGATCATGCTCCGCTTGATGCATGTAAAATACAGATGAACGTACCGCATATCAGCCTCCGTGCACCGTGACCTTGCGGACGGCGTGCGAGAACAGGAGCTTTGCAAAAAGCTCCAGCACGACGATCCATGCGACCGACAGCGCAACGCAGCGCAGCGATTCCTTCAGGTCGTATTTCATCATCAGGATCAGGACAGGGTTCTGGCTCATGCCGGCAAAGGGCATCCAGCTCACGACGTCACGGAGCCCCTTCGGAAAGAACGCGATCGGCAGCAAGGTTCCGGAAAGGAACGAGATCAGCGTGACCTTGAGCGAATTCAATCCCCAGCCGGAGGAGGTGTAGAAGCACAGGATGCCGAAGATGTAGGAAATCGTGTCGTTCAGAAGCGACGCGCACAGCCCGGACAGCAGAAACAGCCCGAGATGCGCAAAGAACGCGGGGAAGCTGAGCCCCGGCAGAAACCCGAGGACGCCGAGCGTCACGAGCGCCGCGGCGTACAGCGGCACACCGAACATCAGCGTCATCGTGAGCAGGTTGCCGAGGCTGGTCGCGGCGAACTTGCCGCGGTAGCTGATCGGCTTGATGAGGTAGTTGCCGACCGTACCTTTTTTGATGTCGGTATTGATGTTCCACAGCGTGTCGTTGTTGTACGTCACGAAATTGAAGATCGTCGTCAGCACGACGTAGGCGATCATTTCGCGGTAGGTAAAGCCGTGGATCACGGAGTCCATGCCGCTCTCGCTGGAACGGTAGACCGCCAGCCACAGAAAGACCATGCAGGCGACCTCGCATACCGTGATGACCGCCCAGATCAGGATATTGAACCGGTACGCCGTCGTATCGATCGCGCCGGCACGGAGGAAGGGTTTATACTTTTTCAGCATGCGCCGCCTCCTGCTGTTCAAGGATCGTTTTGACTACGTCGCCGATGGAGATCTCGGCAATCTTCATATCCATTGCCTTCAGATCCCGGAACGCATACTGGACCACCTGTTCGAGCGGGATCCTGTCCGCGTCGAAACGCAGGATCAGACGGCTGTCCTCCTCGGAGACGGCGACCTCGGGCGAGAGCACGGGCGCAGTTTCGGCGCGGATTTCCGCCGGAACGGTCAGCGTCAGGGTCTTGATGTTGCCGAAGCGGGTCTTGAGGCTTTTCAACGGACCGTCGTAAAGGACGCTCCCTTTTTCGAGCAGAATGATGCGCGAGCAGAGATTCTCGATGTCGGTCATGTCATGCGTAGTCAGCACGACTGCGGTACCGTAGGTTTTGTTCAGCGCGTGGATCGCAAGCCGGATCTTCTCCTTTACGAGCACGTCCATGCCGATGGTCGGCTCGTCCAGAAACAGGATGCGCGGGTTGTGAAGCATCGACGCCGCGAGGTCCGCCCGCATCCGTTCACCCAGCGAGAGCGTGCGCACCGGCTGCGAGAGAAACCGCGTGATGTCCAGGACCTCGCCGAGAAAGCCCATGCGCTCTTTGTAATCGGCGTCCGGGATCTGGTAGATCTCCTTGAGCACCTTAAACGATTCGACCAGCGGAATATCCCACCAGAGCTGCGTCTTCTGCCCGAAGACGACGCCGATGTGCTGCGCGACCTGCCGCCGTTTGCGGTAAGGCTCCACCCCGTCGATGAACACAGTGCCGGACGTCGGCGTGAGGATGCCGCACATCATCTTGATCGTTGTCGATTTGCCCGCGCCGTTCGCGCCGATGTATCCCACGATCTCGCCGTCGGGAACGGTGAAGGTGATCCCGTCCACCGCACGGATCTCTTCGTATTTTCTGGAAAACAGCGTTTTCACCATCCCGGAAAGACCGTTCCTGCGGATCGGTTTTTTAAACACCTTCGTAAGATCGTTGACTTCAATCATGGGTACGGATCCCTCTCTTCTGCAAAACTGCTGTCCTTATGTTTTCTTTTAGCATAAAAAGCGCGGATTTTCAAGGATTATCAACAAAAAAACCGCCCGGAACAGTTGCCCGTCCAAAAAGGCGGTTCTCAATCAACAGAATGGATGGGTGTCACGGGGACGGTTCTCTTGACACAATCTCCTTGTTGTATATTCGAATTTGTCAACACAGAGGAACCGTCCCCCTGTGTTCCAAATGTTGTCAACAGAACCGTCCCCTTGACACCCCTTGACACGTTGTGTTCGATTTCCTGAGGACTTCCTTATAATGGTCTATTACTGGTTGGAACTCTCCTCTCCAATAATCATCGCATTTTTCGTTTGTCTGAATAATGCTTTCTAATTTGTATAAAGTTTTTTTCAACTTTTTTCTTAATTCCTGCACTGTACATGAAACAATAAACTTAATCTCCTTATCTTTTCCATCATCTATACCGCGGAGTATCAATTCTTCACCTTCCTGTTGAACCTCAATCCAATACGATCCGTCCATAAAGTACAGAAGATATGTAGACTTTTTACACCCTTTATGTCGAACAACTTCTTCTATCCACGAACTGATAATCGACAAGGCAGAATCCGTCCATTCTTCGCCTGGAAACGCTAAACCATCACAGACTACATAGAATTCTGTATCAACTATTCTTGAAATTGGAAACACCTCAAACAAACGATCTGTGAGTACAATGTCAAACGTTTTGCCCATATGGAATCTCCTTTCAGTTCTTTGGCCATGCTGACTCGATCTTTTTTATCAGTGTCACGGGGACGGTTCTCTTGACACAATCTCCTTGTTGTATATTCGAATTTGTCAACACAGAAGAACCGTCCCCTTGTCACCATCCAGTTACCTTGATAAGATTTGAATAATTGCATATTCAGCGCTGTTTCTGATATCAGGGCTCCGACTGTGCAAATGTTGCTCAAGAAGCGGAATGTCCGAAACGGTTCCGATCCTGCCGAGCGAAACGTTTGCATATACTAATTCATATCTGTACTGTTTTTCATCATCCTGTTCAAGATAAAACTTCAAGGCATCCCTACTTTGTTCGGTTGCAGAAGCGCCGAGCGCCCTCAATGCGGAGTGTCGGATCAACCATTTTTCGCTTTTAGCGCATTCAACGATTGGTGTGATATCAATGTCCTGTGGAAAGTTCAAATATGTAATCCGGTTCAGAATGTTGGAGATTATTACTTTGTCGTCCTCTAATGCAATTCGTTGGATCATGAAGCAGCACGCCTTACGGTCGAACGACTTTTCCAGCAGCCTCCCTATAATGAAATAAGCAGCATCTCTGATATCCTTTGACTTTTTTTGTTGATTGTCTTCTATTATTTTAATCAGTAAAGGAAAAACCTCCGGATCTGAAATTCTTTCTGCTTCTCTGTGTGCATGCCATCTTACGCTGTCCTTGCTGCTTTTCATCTTTTCGGGAAAGGTCATTCTGCTGATCAGTTCATAAAGAGCAGCTTCATCCATTTTCCTTGTTTCGCTGCCGCTGTTCGGGAGATGATTCGTGTCTTGACCGGAAACGTCCCCTTGTCGCAGCTGCAGCGGATCTTTACGCGGCGCTTTTGCCGCATGACCGGGTATATATTGGCTCCAAATTTCAAAAAGCCGAATCAGCTGTTCCTCGTCTGCTTCTTTTCTGCGCAATCTGTATATTTGTTCTTGTATCATTCTTTCCGATTCAAAAAAGGGATGATACGGCGGATCGATCGAATCAACGACAAAGCCCGTCAATACCGGATGATTCCTGTATCCCCTTTTAGGCGCATCAAATAAGCATTCCCATTTCAGCTGGGGATATTGATGTCTGAATGTCTCCGCCCAATACAGACCGGCACATGTAAGAATCATAGGAAAGTCCTTTGCAGGTATCACGCCATATCCTTGCATGATAAGCTTCCAAAGCTCTATTAATGATTCCGGTGTATAATCTCCTTCAAACTGTAAATATACGCACATGTTATGAATCCTTACATCAAGGTACTCCATAAACCATGCAAACGTAGTTTGTGCCTCTTTTTTTGTCATTTCCCGGTACGGCTTTAATATCGGAGGCATCGCTACACACTCATAAATCGAATCCTTGATCGGAATATCTTTCCCTCTGAATAGCATTGTACGTGTTCTCCTTCAACTAATCAAGTATCGTTACTTTTATGTTTGCTTCTTGGGTGTCACGGGGACGGTTCTCTTGACACAATCTCCTTGTTGTATATTCGAATTTGTCAACACAGAGGAACCGTCCCCCTGTGTTCCAGATGTTGTCAACAGAACCGTCCCCTTGACACTCCGTTAATAATTATCGCACTTCGCGGTGTATGGGTTGTCAAGAGAACCGTCCCCTTGACACCGTGCTTGTTTTATATTCGAATTTGTCAACACAGAGGAACCGTCCCCTTGTGTTCCAAATGTTGTCAACAGAACCGTCCCCTTGACACTCCCCCTTGTCACTCCCCTCTGACACCGACACCCTCCGACACGCCTACTGTAAAAACATTGTAATCAGTATCCATCCTTCGCCTAATTCTTCATAGGTTAGTCCGAGAAGATCGTTTTGATTTGCTTCTGTATATAGAAGTTTAAATGAGTAGAAGGATCCATTTACGTCTTTGAATACACGTGTTTCATAACAATAATATTTGCAATCCGACTTAAACAAAGGTGCTTTTGCATTCTCTCTCCATTCAAAATCGCAATCCGTAAGATATTTTGAATCAGCTTTGCATTGTGCAACAATTTTGCTAAATGCATTAGAACTCATCATTTCATTGGATGATTCACCATCATTGTACCTTACTGAGAGTGAACAATCATCATATATACCAATGTGGTTTATATTATTATTCCTCATGTCTTCGGCAAGTGTAATCATATTCTCATGATTTCTTTCCCAAAAACCAATCAGATGGTTTTTTGCATCTTCAATGTCTACAACAGGAATGTGACTTAAATTGTCGTTCTCGTCTATATTGTTTTCGTACACAGCTTCTGATTCAATCATTTCATTTACCACACTGTTCTTTGCGCATGCAAAGCATAAACCAAGTAACAGAACTGCAATTGAAAGCATTAGAAATAATAATTTCTTCATCAGTATCACCATTTAGTCTTTCTATTCAGTATAAGTGCTCCTAATGCAAGCCTAACATCATATTTTGACGCCTCTATAAACCCTTTATCACTCATAATTGAACTGAAATCCAAATAACTCTCAAAATACTTTTCTTGTTGGTCTTGAGAGTGACATGGGGACGGTCCTCCTGACACATTTTTACGGCCCCGTAGGGACGACCATCGGTCGTCCATCTGCGCAAGTGCGTTGCAGACGCACGAACGGAAGCGGCTAAGGAAGGACGTGAATGAATCCGTCAAATCCTACGACATGCGCGGCGGATTTGACACCTTGCAGTTCCCGCCGCCCGAAAACGCTTGCGTTTTAGGCGGGAACTAAAAAAACGGTCTGTTGAAAGGATTTCATCAGGCCGCATTGTTACGCAAACGCCCGGTAGATCGCTTCGACCGCGCGCTCGAAGTCGCGCTGCTCGACGCCGACGATGATGTTCATTTCGTTGCTGTCCTGATCGATCAATCGCGCGTTGACCTCCGCGGCGGACAGCGCCGTAAAGAGCTTTGCCGCGACGCCGGGATTCCGCACCATGCCGATGCCGACCGAGGCGATCAGCGCGATGCAGCTTGCGATCTCGACCGTGTCCGGCGCGCACTCGATCATGATATCGTGATAGAGCTGATCCATCCTGCCGACGAGCCGCTTGTCGTCGATGACCAGCGAGACCGTGTCGATGCCGGAGGGCATGCGCTCGGCGGAGATGCCGTTTCGCGCAAGGATGCCCATCAGCCGGTAGGTGAAGCCGAGGTCGTTGTGCAGGTTGTCCTTGGTCAGCGTGATGACCGTGTACCCGCGCCGGCCTGCGATGCCGGTGATCGGACGCGCGTGCTCCTTGTCGGTCGCCATGCTGTCCGGTACGATCATCGTGCCCTTCGCTTCGGGTTCGTTCGTATTCAGAACGTGGATCGGGATGCGCGCCTTGCGCACCGGGAAGATCGAATCCTCGTGCAGCACCGTCGCGCCCATATAGCTCAGCTCTCTTAGCTCCGAATAGGTGACGGTCTCGATCACCTTCGCGTCCGGCACGATTCTGGGATCGGTCATGAGAAAGCCCGAAACGTCCGTCCAGTTTTCATAGACGTCGCTTTCGGAACACTTTGCGACGATCGCGCCGGTGATGTCGCTGCCCCCGCGGGAGAACGTGCGGATCATGCCGTTCCGCATGCGCCCGTAAAAGCCCGGGATGACCGCCTTTTCGTGCGCTGTCAGAACACCCGCGCGTAAGCTCGTCGCGTCGTCGTCGAACGTGCCGTCGTCGCGGAAGCGGATGAGCTCCGTCGCGTCCAGAAAATCAAAGCCGAGACAGGCGGACAAAAGCTTGGCGTTCAGATACTCGCCGCGGCTTGCCGCAAAGTCCGGCGTCGTGCCGGCTTCGATGCGCGAACGGATCTCGTCGAGCTCCGCCTCGATGCACAGGTCCAGCCCGAGCCCGTCGCGGATGCCGATGAAGCGCTCCGCAATGGCTTTGTATGCCGCGTCAAACGAAAGCCCCTGCGCGCGCAGCGCCTGGCAGCGGTACAGAAGATCGGTGATCTTGTCGTCGCCCGGGAAGCGTTTTCCGGGCGCACTGACCACAACGTACCGCCTGTCGGCGTCGCGTTCGATGATCGCTTTGACTTTTTTGAACTGTTCGGCGGAGGCGAGCGAGCTTCCGCCGAACTTGACGGTCTTTACCATGCGGGTTTCCTTTATTTCATGCGCCGCAGGCGCAGTGATATCCGCGCTGCGCGCGGGTGATATACGCCTTCGGCGTGTGATATATCCCTGCGGGATGTGATATGTGCCCTGCGGGCACGTTCAGGTGGATTCTCCGATGGAGAATCTTCTGATTTTGCCTCCTGCCCTCCCTGTGTAAGGGAGGGTGGATCGGCGCAGCCGATACGGGAGGGTTGTCGATGGCGGGGCGCCGGGGACGTCGCCCCCTACAAATGCATCCGCTGCCCACCCGCCCTTGTGAGGGAGGGTGGCGGGCGAAGCCCGTCGGGAGGGTAGCTGCTCTCTGTGATGTCGGGCGGATACGATCCGCCCCTACGGTCCGCCGGCGCAGCGGGACATCGGCGTATTTCCTGCCTTCCCCTTGAGGGGAAGGTGCCGTCAGGCGGATGAGGTGTCGTTTCAGGCGTGGCGCCGGGGTCGGCGCCCCCTACAGATGGTCTTTACTTTTCGATCTTGCGGCACTCGAGGTAGTAGCGCTTTTCGTTCGCTTCGCCCATCGAGAAGGTCTTGCGCGGCAGCGCGCCGTCGAACACGACGGTCGGGAACAGCTCGGACTTTTGCATCGCGGGGAGCAGGAAGCCCATCGTGTCGGGCTTCTTCGCAAGATCACGCACGACCGCTTCGCCGTGGATGTAGTCGACCTCCGCGCCTTCGGTCTCCTTGAGGAGCGCGTCGATCGCGTTCTGCAGGGTGCCGACCGCAAGCTGCGCCGCGGGCTTCTCGACGACGAACGCGCCGAAGATCTCGCCGGTGCAGAACGGAATGGTGTGGATCTCGCCGCCGCTTGCCTTCGGCATGTCGTCGGAGAGAACGATCTTTGCGCCGCCGTTTTGCGCTTTCAGTTTATTAAGCAGCTTCTCCGCGCCTTCCATGCCGCCGACGCCGAACAGCACGCGGTGGATCGGCTCAAAGATGATGCCGTCGTCGTGTACGTTCTCGACCTCGACAAGCGCGTAGCGTGCCGGATGGTCCTTTTGTTCTTCCGGGCTCAGCGTCGCCTTGACCTTTTCCCAGTTCGCCTTTGCGGTCGCAAAGCTGTGGTTGCCGTCGCCCATCGCGAACAGCAGCGGCGCGTGATCGCCGTACTTTGCGTGGAACGCGTCCGCGTCGGTCAGCACGGTCATTGCGTCGATCGCGCCCTGCACGTCGTTTGCGCCGTCCACGAGCCAGCCGGTGATGTGCCCGCCGTCGAGCATCAGATCGGCGTCATAGAGCTTGTCGAGCGTTTCCGTCTTTGCCGCCAGCGGTTCAATGACCGTGCGCTTCGGGTCGTCGATGAGAACCAGAATGTGCGGAAGCTCGAGGGGAGCCCCTTCGCGGATGCGGAGACGCGGGGGAATGCGCTCCACGATCGTGCCCTCGGTCGCGCGGATCAGCGTCGTTGCGCCCTTGTTGTAATCATAGCATTCGAGGTCCAGCGCCATGACAAGACCCCAGCGCGTGTTCCCTGCGACGGAGCGCTTGACGAGCACAAAGCCCTGCGGCTTGGTCTCAAGGATGCCCTTTGCCATGTACTCGCGCATGTTCTTGCGAATGGTCGCGATGCGCTCGGCTTCGCCGTCCTTGCCGAGGTACGCTTCCGGCAGGAAGAGGTCGAGGGTCGTGGGCGCGTCGCCGATGAACTTGCGCGCCGCTTCCCAGTATTCGGGCTGCGAGGTGAACTGGTCGCATGCCACGACCGCCCACTTTTCAAAGTCCGCGCCCTTCGGGGGCAGCATCACATTGGGGACCAGAACGCCGATCTTGTTTTCAAACATAATCATTCTCCTTTTCGAGCATATTTGTACCTTTATATTATACGGGATATGCGCGTCTTTTGCAAGACCCGAAGGAGAGCAATTCACCCGCCCGGGCATGATTCGCTCTAAAAGAAAACGTCCTCGGGCGAGGGCGTTTAGCAATTGGATGCCGGATTGTCGGTCAGGCCGAGAATGTAATCCGCCGAGACGTTGTGGAAGCGGCAAAGACGTATCAGCACATCCGTCGGAACGTCCCGCTGACCAAGTTCGTAATTCGAGTACACCTGCTGCGACACATTCAGAACCTGCGCCATTTCCTTTTGCGTCAGGTCCCGATCCTCTCTCAATTCCCGTATACGACGATACATTCCTTCTACCTCCGATTCATTATACATAACCGCAATTTGCGGTATTGCAATTTACCGCAATATGCAGTATAATAAGGACGATCGGACCGTGCGCCGCGGTTTGCCGCCTGAAGCGTCTATACGGTACGGGCAAGCGGAAAGGTTCGTATTGTTACAGAAAATCCGCATATATTTTACACATTGTCTGTTTGCGGAATGTTATAATGAATTATCAATCAAAGGAGACAACGACAAATGAAAAGACGTCTGACAGCCCTATTCATTGGAATTCTGCTTCTGGTCATGCTTCCGGTGCTCGCTCACGCGGAGGAAGCGGCCGGCGAACCCACCCGCTTCTTACAGTGGGAGTTTGATGAAAGTACAGGTACGCTGACACTGACCGGAAGCGGCGATATGAGTAATTACTCCTACCTGGATGATTATGGCATTCAGGACCTGCCACCGTGGAGCGCATATTTGAGCGAGATCAAAACCATCATTCTGCCGAACGGACTCTGGTCCATCGGGCGCGATGCGTTCCGCAACTGTACAAAACTCGAATCGATCACGATCCCGGACAGCGTGAGAGAGATCCGGATGCACGCGTTCAAGGACTGTACGTCGCTGAAAACCGTTGATTTCGGCAGCGGTGTGGAGCAGATCGGACACCGCGCATTTGACGGCTGTACGGCACTGAAATCGATCACGCTTCCCGGCAGCGGGGAGACCGTTGAAGACGAAGCGTTTCGGAACTGCACAGCCATGACGTCGGCGACGCTGGAGCCGGGTGTGAAGAGCATCAACGCAAACGTGTTTCGTAATTGCAAAAAGCTGACGTCCATCAAAATCGGGGACGGCATCGAACACATCGGTGAGAGCGCGTTCCGGAACACCGGATGGTGGGATGCGCAGCCGAACGGCGTGCTGTATATCGATCATTGCCTGATCGGATATAAGGAATCGTATCCGCAGAACGTTGTGATTCGCGACGGCACAAAGATGATCGCCGACTACGCGCTTTGGGGCTGCATCAATATGACCTCGGTCACGATCCCGGATAGCGTGGAGTACATCGGAAAAGCTGCGTTCGGGACGTGCAGAGGTCTGACGTCGCTGACGATCCCGTATGGCGTGAAGAGCATCGGTCAAGGCGCGTTCGGACGGGTTGAGAATGTCAAAACGATCGTGATTCCGGACAGCGTGACTTTCATGGGAGTTGCGGCGTTTCAAGGGTGTACGGCGCTTGAATCGTTCACCCTTCCGAACCATCTGGAGCGGATCGAACAAAGAACGTTCAGCGGATGCAGCGCGCTGAAGACGATCGTGATCCCGGACAGCGTGACGGAGATCTGTGAAAACGCATTTTCAGACTGCACGTCGCTCACGTCGATCACGATTCCGGAAACCATGACGAAGATCTATGAAGAAGCATTTTCCGGCTGTACGGGGCTCAAGTCGATCACGGTTCCGTGCGGATTGGGGCTTGCAGGATTCAACGACTGCAAGTCGATCGATACGGTGCATATCACAAAGGGTACCGGGAGAATGCTCAATTACAGCACGTATAGCTACAAGAATACGCCGTGGTACTGGACCGAAGCGGACACCGTAACGGTCACGCTGGACGAAGGCATTGAATATATCGGTGAAAAGGCCTTCTATGAATGTGACAAGCTCAGGTCGTTTACGATCCCGAACTCCGTCACTGCCATCGGCGACTATGCGTTTTCCCGCTGCACGAATCTCGGGTCGATCGCGATTCCGGACAGCGTGACGGACCTCGGACGGTATACGTTTGAAGGCTGCACGGGGCTGAAGTCTATAACGCTCGGCAGAGGGTTCACAACGATCAACCACGGAGTGTTCGGCAACTGCACGGGACTGACTTCGATCGAAATCCCGGACACCGTACAGAATCTAAACGGATTTAACGGCTGCACGGGGCTCAAATCGGTCACGATCCCGGACAGCGTGCGCAGCATAGGTCAGTTCGCGTTCAGCGGATGTACCGGACTTTTGGAGGTCTCCATTTCGGACAGTGTAACGACCCTCGGTCCGGATGCGTTCTCCGGCTGCACGGCGTTGAAGTCGGTCACGATCCCCGACAGCGTCACGACCATGGGCAACGAAGTGTTCGGCGGCTGCACGGCGCTGAAATCGATCCGTATCCCGGACGGGATCACACGGATCGAGCTGAATATGTTCTATAATTGCACCTCGCTCGAATACATCTTCTTCGGTTCCGGCATGACATACGTCAACGACTGGGCTTTCCATGGCTGCACGGCGCTGACGGACGTGTACTATAACGGTACGGAAGCACAGCGCAACGAGAAATTCCCGGTCAACGCAATAGGAAAGGACAACGACGCGCTGAAGAACGCGACGTGGCACTTCATTCTGGAGGATGAGCGTCCGATCAATGCGACGGTCGAATTCGGTTCAGGCGTTTTATACAAAGGTACGACGCCGTATGTGATCGCGAACGGCAAGGCGCAGACGCCGGAGATCATCGTTAAGGACGAGAACGGTACGGTAGTCGGCCCGCTGTATTATGACGCGGTCTTCTCAGAGAACACGAACGCAGGCACGGCGTACGTCGATGTGATCCTCAAGAACGGATATACCGGTACGGCGCAGGACTGGTTCAAGATCTATCTGCCCGCGACGACGTGGACAAAGGTCGAGAACGTTTCGAACGGCATTCTGATCCAATGGAAGCCGGTCAAGGGCGCCGCGGGCTACGTGATCTATCGCCGCGCGTGGAGCACCACGACCAACGGCTGGACCCGGTTCGAACGCTGGTGGAACGTCACCGGAACCTCATGGATCGACGGTACGGACAACCACCCGGTCTATGCGGGCACACGCTATCAGTACGGCGTCAAGGCATACTTCGCACGCCGTACGGATCCGGTTTCCGGTGCGGAGATCGGAGGCAACGTCAACGAACCGTCCGGCAACTACAACCTCGGCGAGGTCGGTCCGCTGAAAACCACCGTCCGCATCACCAGCCGCGTATTGAACAGCGTGACGGCGGGATCGAAGCGGATGACGATCAAGTGGACGCCGACCAAGTATTTCACCGGCATTCAGGTGCAGTACGCGGAGGACGCAAACTTCACGAAGAACTGCAAGGAGTACAAGATCGCATACAAAATCGACGCAAACGGCAACACGGTCAGCCCGGTTCCGAGCGAAGACACGATCAAGGGCCTGACCTCCGGCAAGACCTACTACGTGCGCATCTGCTCGTACCATCTGTTCGAGGGCACGACCTACTACGGCGAATGGTCGAAAACCCTGAGCTGCAATGTCAGATAACGGTAAACGCAAGCGGGAAGGGAAACCCCCCATCCCGCTTTTGTCGACCCGTACCTGCACGTTCGGATATCGCGCTTGTGAAGACGCCGCGCCGTTCCGTCCGCGTTGACAAAGCAGGCGCCGTATGGTACTATTTTCCCGATCAATCATAGGAAGGGACCGCAACGTGAAGATCCGGGGAATCCAACCAAAAAACCGGCGCCGGCTGCTTTGGACGGGGCTGTCGGCGCTTGTGACCGCTCTGGTCGTTTTCGTTCCCGCGATCATACAGGATCGGGGCTTTTTCCTGATCGTCGACGATTTCAATTCGCAGCAGATGACGTTTGCGCAGGCGGTGCGCTGCGTGCTGCAGACAAGACCTTTGGGCGACTGGTACTGGGGGATCGACCTCGGCACGTCGCTTGTCAATACGTTCTCGTTCTATAACCTCGGCAGCCCGTTCTTCTGGGTCAGTCTGCTCTTCCCGAAGGTGCTGTTTCCCTATCTTGCGGGCTGGCTTTTCGTACTGAAATACGTTGCCGCCGCGCTGACCGCGCATCTGTATCTCCGGCGGTTTTTGAAGGACGAGCGGTACGCCGTGATCGGCGCGCTGCTGTACGCTTTTTCCGGCTTCCAGACGACGAATCTGATGTTCTTCCATTTCCATGAGGTGGTCGCGTTCTTCCCGCTGCTGCTTCTGGGACTGGAAAAGGTCATGGAGGACAAAAAATACCGTCCGTTTTTCATCTTCACGGTGTTTCTGAACTGCTTCGTCAACTATTTCTTCTTCATCGGCGAAGTGCTCTTCTTGGCGCCGTACTTTCTGCTGCGCTTCCGCGGTCGGTCGGTCAAAGAGCTTTTCGGTTCGATCCTTGCCCGTCTGCTTGACGGCATGCTCGGCGTCGGCATGGCGTTCGTGCTGTTCCTGCCGTCGGTCATGTATGTGCTCGACAGCGTAAGAAGCGAGTTTTCGCTGACGCCCGCCAACCTGCTGTACGGGATCAAAGACGTGCTTGTGATCCTGAAGGGACTGTTTTTCCCGGGCGATCTGATGAACGACGGAAGCGCTCTGCTGAAGACGAACTGGAATTCGGCATCGGCATACCTGCCCTTGTTCGGGCTGAGCTTTGTGATCGCGTATCTGATCAAGCAAAAGGGCTGGCTGCGCGTTCTTCTGATCGGCGGACTGGTGTTCAGCCTGATCCCGTGCCTGCAGGCGGTGTTTTATATTTTCGCGGCGGTCTATCAGCGCTGGTGGTACATGCTCGTGCTGCTGTTCGTGCTTGCGACGGTGAAGGTGCTGGAGGAGCCGGACGCGTACCGGATCGGTCTCGGCGTATGCATAAACGGCGTGATCTCCGCAGCGCTGTATCTTGTCATCCGCTTCGTGTACCGGAACGAATCCGGCGATCCGCTTGTATTCCACGACCTGCGGCTTCTGCTGTCGGCGATCGCCGCCGTCGGATCGCCGCTGCTCGTCTGGGGACTGATCAGGCTTCGTCTGCTCGGCTGGAAACGGCTCACGGCGCTGACGATGGCGTTCTGCTGCGTGTCGACCGGGCTGGTCCTGCATGCGTACCGCAAGCTGAACACGAACAAGGTGTTCCGGTCGCTGTACGAGGACGGGCTTCTGATGGACAAGATCGACGACCAGTACCGCTATCGCGCGATCGGCATTCTGATGACGACGAACGGAAAGTCGGCCGCGTATCTCGGTTTCTGCTCCACGCTTGAGAATTCGTCCTATGCGTTCAACGAGCTGTTCGACATCCATTCGCCGAACATGACGAACGGCAGATCCGCCGTGAACGGTCTGCCGGAGCTGCTCGGCGCCAAGTTCCGCATTACGAAGGACGCCGCGGAGGAGAACGCCGTCAAATACGTCGAAAACAAGGGGACGGACTACTATGTGGTCGCGTTTGACAAGACCTGTCCGATCGGCTTTGCGCTCGACCGGTACCAGACGGTCGAGCAGCTGAAGGCGCTGCCGGTCGACGAACGCGCGAGCGCGCTGATGCACGCGTTCGTCGTCGAACCGCAGGAGATCGCAAAGGTGTCGTCGCTTGCGGAGCCGTTCGATGCGGACGGCGTCGATCTGCGCGCAGGACTGGACAGCGCGATCGACCGGTGCAAGGAAAACGCCGTATTCGATTTCCATCGCGACAATACGGGCTTTTGGTGCCGCACCGCGTACGACAGGGACCGCTTCGTCTATTTTTCCGTGCCGTATGACAAGGGCTGGCACGCAACGATCGACGGCGCGCCTGCGGAGATCATCCGCTCCGGCGGCATGATGCTGCTGCGCGTGCCGAAGGGCGAGCACGACATCCGGTTCCTCTACCACACGCCCGGTCTGCGTCCCGGGGCGGTCGTTTCCGCCGTTTCGTGGGCGGCGTTCGCCGGCGTCTGTATCTGCGCGGCGGTGAAGCGCAGAAAAAACGCCTGCAAAAAAATATCGGAATCTGAAAAATAATCGTTGACAGAAACGGATTCATTCGTTATAATAACTCTTGCGCTAAGTGCGTAGGGGAGCATAGCTCAGCTGGGAGAGCATTTGCCTTACAAGCAAAGGGTCACAGGTTCGAGCCCTGTTGTTCCCACCACGATACGGCCCGGTAGTTCAGTTGGTTAGAATGCCAGCCTGTCACGCTGGAGGTCAGGGGTTCGAGCCCCCTTCGGGTCGCCA
>JAEEGH010010574.1_pt1 | contig 21131 bp, 9 predicted proteins | sample 9134181 | NCBI WGS metagenome assembly JAEEGH01 (sample SAMN16246544, study PRJNA631951) | gut metagenome | biome: gut microbiome; feature: rumen; material: DP-attached | host: Bos | place: Iran: Karaj | collected 2018-10
TTTACGCAAATCGCGGAGAATTTCAGACTCCTGTATGTAACTAATTCGTAACCTCTTCAAAATATTGACTCTAATCATTACTGAAAGTCAATTTGTTATCTAAAATCGGCGCTTTTTTTCTGATAAGGGTCCCTTATTTCACAATAAGGTAGGGTTATTATTCCGTAACCTGCCTTTATTACAGAATATCGGTATTTTGCGTGTACGCGTAAACATGTTATATCCACTTTTGATGTGACCCTTCTGCCCCTTCTGACCCCTAAAGAAATACGCTTCTTCTGGTGTTAGGGGGCAGGAGGGGCAGAAGGGTCGTGTCTTTCTATGATTACCTACTACCGTGTGCGATAAAAAACCGGCGCACCCAATGGATGCGCCGACTTTTTTATAGTATGTAATAGAGATTACTTAGAAACCTCAATCTTGATCTCCTTGAAGTAATACTTGTTGATCTCTCTGAGCTTCTCGAGGTTGAAGCAGATAGACTGCATGTCATTACCCTGCTCGGGAACAGTGAACTCCTTCTCGAATGTACCCCAATCTGTCAAGAAATCAACCTTACCAAACAGGTCGTAATGCAGATATGTGCCAGCGTAGCCGTCAACACCCTCAATTGCACCAGCTGCAGGAATAGTTCCGTGAGCCTGTGAGTCAACCTGCTTGATCTCCTTGTCAGCCTTGATCTTCATAGTGATCTTAGCCTTTGTACCAGCAGCCAACTTCTTTGGAAGCGGAATCAGGAACTGAGTATCCCAGTCAACAGAAACCTTAGCCTCAGCATCACCATTGTTATACTCAGTATAGGTCTTCTCAGGATCAAGGCTCTCTACAACGATAGCACCGTCAACAACCTTAGCTGCATCTGTGTAGTTCTTGAAGTACTTCACAGAGAAACCAGTTGCATCGTCACCAGCGTACTCGCAAAGTGTCTCCCAGTTCTCAACAGGCTTTGCCTTCTTAACAACAATCTTGATGTCGTCGAAGTAGTACTTATTAGCCTCCTTGAATACAGCCAGGTTAACAGCGATGGTATTACAACCAGCCTGATTGCTAGCAACTACGAGTTCATTGGTATAAGTAGCCCACTCAGTTGTGAATGGAATGTTACCTACGAATGCCCAGTGCTTGTAAGTAGTAGGAGCGGTGTGAGCCTGTGTCTCAGAAGAAGCAGCCTTCTCAGCGCGTACACGAGCCTCGAAATACATGGTGTCACCCTCGTTTACTGCCTCAGGCATTGTTACGAAGAACTGAGTATCCCAGTTGTCAATGCTGCTACCCTCTGGCTGGTCACGAGAAATAACCTCGATGCAGAAGTTGTCAGGATCAGTTGCATCAACAACGCGGCGTGCATTACCCTGAGCCTCAGGACTAGCAGCGACCTTCTCACCGTCAACCCACTCAGCAGAAGTGAAGCAGGTCATATCCTCGCCACTAATTCTACCGTTGGTGATGATGTTGTCGTCAGCCCACTTGTCGTGACGCTTAACTTCAACGCGGATATCATCGAAGAAATATCTGTTGCGAATACCCTTAGCCAGATTGAAGGCGATGGTGTACATGCCAGGCATTGCCTGAGCCCAAGGTGTTGCACCATCTACGGTAATCCAATTAGAATCGAAATCAGTCCACTCTGTGGTAAAGTTCACATTGCCAATGCCGAACCAGTGGAGATATTCACCGGGGGCAGCGTGTGACTGTGTACCTACACCATTCTGAGCCTCGTCAGCCTTTACTTTCATGGTCACACGGATCTGATCACCCTTCTCCAGAACCTGATCCTTTCCAATGGTGATAAAGAACTGTGTGTCATGCTCCTGGAACTTACCATCGGTAAGGGTTGCATTACCTGCGGAACGAGCCTCACCTTCGCTACGAGCTTCAACAACAATAGCGTGGTTTCTTGGAGTAACTTCGTCCCACTTGATGTTAGCAGCACCACGGAACATTTCATCATTCGAACGCCACTCGTGTACAAAGAAGTTCGCTGTTTCGGTGCCTTCACAACGACCGTTGGTAATCAGGCTACCCTCATCAAACTCATCGGGACCAGCAATCTCCTGAGGATTAGGAGCAATGATGTTGTCCTGATTAGAACAAGAAGTGAAACTTGCGGCTGCAATCAGCAATGATGCGGCTACCGCAAAAAAGCAATTTTTCTGTTTCATACTTTTAATTTTAAATTGATAATAATTATGCTTTTGTTATTTTATTCTCGCGTTCCTATATATTATATATATTCAGAGTGCAAAGATACGATTTGTTTCTCAAAGATGCTTTGTATTATGTATCATGAACTTTGGAAATTATACTTTTTTGCACGAATTTAAGGAATATTTACATTATATTCGCAAAAAAATGTAAAAGACTACCTCGTTAATGAGAACTTCAATGAGAGTCCGAAGTCACGTGTTGTGGTTGGATAACTACTGCTGGAGAGTAGTGGCGTGTTCGTCTGCTGATCATAATAAGCCGAGAGGGTAAGCAGACGGCTTAGGGTATAATCGGCCATGAACGATAGTTTGAAGGCAGAATTGCCACTCGATGCTGAAGAGGTGCCACTGGCGATGTCGCGAGTAATGGCAGCCTGTTGACGGAAAGATATGTCGAGACGCAGGTTCATGTCATGGTTTACTCCGCCAGAGCGTCCCCTTGTCGTTTGGGTAGTTTGAGTTGTCTGGGATGATTGGGCCTTTGACTTACCTCGATTCTGCGCCTTCCTGATCTTACGGTTTCCACCAGCACCAAAGAGGTTGAAGTCGCGTATCTTATAGCCTGCTCCCAGCACGATGTCATTTGAACGGGCTTCGTTGATCTGCACACTCGTCATCGAGAGATTCAGCACACGAGTGGTACGATACTCCAGTTTCGCTGTCAGGTCGTTCTGGAGCGTGGCATCTACACCGATCAGTGGTGAGAAGGCCTCATTGATGCTTACAGTCGAAACATTATACATCGATGAGGGTTGCAGCATACCCGTTGCCTGATCCGTGGTAAAGCCGAGATCACCCATATATTCGCGCCAGGAACTATAGGAGGCATACGAGCCGATGCTGAATACTGACTTATAGCTATGGTTGATATTAAACGATTTGAAGTGATTGCTGAACCATGTGAGTTTCGACAATCCGCTATAACGGATGGTCCAGTTGGGTAACATCCGCGTCAGTGCGGGGAAAAGACTGAGCGAAGACCCACCGCTGGAGGTGTAGGCCTTGAGGAAAGCAGGTATCATCACATCAGCGCTGTATGGATTCACATCAGTGATGGTTGAACCGCCATAGGCTGTTCCTGGTTCAGGATATTGTCCGGCCACGCGAGCAGCATACTCTGGAAGCAAACTGCGGAACTTGTCGAAGGTGGCTGATTGATAGCCATTGTTCGCATCGCCCATACCCTCTAAAGCACCTTTCAGCGAGATGGTAGTCATGTTGAATGAACCACTATGGGTTGTAGGTTTCCCTTCGTACATATATTGTATACGTTGCGCGCGCGTGTCCGTGCGTGAAGCATTCAGATCAATCTTCAGGTCGCGCATGGGTTCCAGTGTGGCTCGTAACTGTATATCATCGCTGCTGTTGATGGTAGCAGGATTGGCCACATTGTCGTTGTGTATCAGCCATTCGTTGGCGAGGGCTTTGTCCAGATAACTGTCTCCGATGGTACCAAAGGCGAAATCAAGACCAGGTGAGAGTCCGCCTGACGTCCGTTGTCCAAAGGCATCGCCAATGTTTGGCATAAAACCTGGCAGGTTCATCTGGTATTGGTTGCGATACGAGATGTTGATGCTGCGTACCATCATCAGCAGGTGGGCTGCACTTTGTGCTGGCTTATACCACCATTTGTTTTCTAATGGTGGTTTTACCATCACAGAGAGCTTGATATCAACGGTATCCTTACTCTTGATAAGAATCTTGTTATCATCGATGACCTTATACTTTAGATCATATGGCTTGCCATCTTTTGTCTTGGCAGTCACACGCAGGCGCTTCGATTTCTTGTTGTGAGCTACCGTGATGGTAGTGTCGGGTTTCAATGTAATCTCGCGCTGGTAGCTGTTCTTGGAGGTTGACTGCGTTTTTGCGGAATTATCTGATTTGTCTGAGTTTTCATACTTCTCAGATTTATCCGATTTCTCTGATTTCGAGGATGTCGTAGACTTCTTGGCTGGAGTCTTCTTGGGAATGGCCTTCTTGAACCGCTCACTCACTTTCTTCAGGAAGGGGAAGTGGTTGTATAATGTCTCCATATTCAGCGTCGCATTGATGTTCAGATTTCTGCGGCTGTTGATGACGTTTCCCAGTGACGTGCCGTCTTCGAGTTCTGTTCCGCGTGTCCAGGAATAATTGGCGGTATATGAAGCATCGCTGTTCAACCAATCAAAGATGGGCATCTTGTTCAACGGCACTTGATAAGATATGGTTGTCTGCTGCTGATAGTCGAGTGGGGTGCCCAGGTTCTTGATACTCTGCCACACAGAGTCCTTCCACGCGTAATATTGATCTGGGTAGAGATCTTTGTTCACAGGGGTATAGGGTTCCTCAATCTGTGCATGGGTAGCCGATTGGAAACTGAAGTGCAGATTCTTCGTAAAGTCCCATCTGAGTGTAAAATCGCGATTCCAGAGGAATTGCTCGTTGAAGATCAAAGGCATTGCCTGTCCACTCAGATCCTCGAGGTCACGTTCCTGCAGTTCATAATATTCACGACTAATGGTAGAGTTGAAGCCGATGCTTTGTGGCAGATAATTCAGTCCGAAGGCCTTGGGGAAATTGAGCCATTTCGACTTCCCCTTCAGTTTGCCGAAAGGCTCCCAAGTCTTATACACGGGTGAATAGCTATAGTTGAGTGCTCCTCGCCATTCGTCGCGCTTTTCGTAGACCGTGGTCTCGCCTGAGGTATACTGATGGGCGTGACTATAACTGAATGAGAAGTTGCCTGGGTCGTAGGGCATCGGATGCTTCTTGGTCTTCAGTCCCCAGCGAACATTACTGAGTGAGAAATTCGTATTCGTGGTCTTTGTCACCGCCAACGATTCGATGCTATCGCGTTCGTGCTGGTCTGCCGCTGCATCGAGGGCATCTTTCAGACGCATGTCGGAGTCGAGGGGATTATAGCGTGGACGCACCTCATCTTTCGTGACGGAGTAATAGAGGGGGGCTGATATCTGGGCTTTTTCTGGGAAGAATTTGCCTAGTTCAAGCGAGGTGGTGACGGAGTATTGCTTTTGGGTATCCGTGCTTCGCTGCATCACGCTTTCTTCAAGTCCTCCGAAACCATCACCGATATAGCGGCCTGTTACATTTACAGAGCCGAAATCGGAAAGTTGTACCTGAAGGTTACCTGAGGCAGCCCATCCACCATCGTTGTTAGTTTCCATCAGTCGCAACTCGTTTACCCAAACCTCACCTGACTTGATTTCACCTGACACATTCCTTACACCAATTACCATTGTCTTTACCTCACCAAGCGTGGGGTTACCCATGATGCTCACCTTGTTGTTGGGGCGTTTCTCATCGTGAGCCGTAAACAACTGGTTATACGAGGCTGCACCCTGTGCTTTCTGTTTGTTGCGCTCTTTTTTCAGTGTGGTAAATACGCTGAGATCGATGTCAAGCATATTATCCTCTGGCCATACCTCTCTACGGTCAGCTGTCGAATATCGACTGTAGGTATTGCGGTCAGGCGTCAGCTTCAGTGGAATCTCATATTCGTAGTAGTTGCTTTTGTAGTCGTTACCCAAACGGATGAATACGGCCAACTGATTATCTTTCAGTGAGGTTTGGTCTGGCAACAGATGATTGGCATGCACAAACATCTGCATCCGTTTGTATTGGCGGAGATCGTAGTTGGAGTTTTTGTAAACGGCCTTCGATTCCTGTGGACTCAAGTTTTCCACCACGATGTTCAGCGCCTGTTCGTTGTTCTCTACCAACTGTGGTTGTGAGGGGTCTGTCACTCGGCTGATACCTGGTGGCAATACATAGTTTACGGGCTGCTTATCATTGTTTTCCTCGATATTCACGGCACTTACCTTTACCGTACCAGTCTCCAGACTGCCTGTGAGGTTCTGTTTATAGATACGCCACTCGCCACGTACTAGGTCTAGACTGCCAAAGCGCAGCACGATGGGCTTCTGGAAGTTAGTGAGGAACATACGCATGAAACGGATGCTGGAGAAGTCAGCAATCGAACCTTCCTTCCGCTCGTATTCTGTCACAGGGATACGGAATTGGAACCAATTCACGCTGGTAGTGTCGCCGTTACGCAGTTTCACACCGCTGGTACGCATATCTGTGATGAAAGAACCAGGTACGGCACTTCCATTGCGGTAGGCATCGAGGATCTCAGGACTGATATGGACACGATATTGGTAGTAACGTTCATATTCATTCAGTGTGAAGTCTTGGTTGATATCCTCCACATCGGGTCCTGTCTTATAACTGGTATCATACGATTCCGTGCGGTCATCGGTATCAGGTGAGTTGCCTTGAGGATTGTTGATACGCTTATAGCGATCAAGAATACTCTTCTGCTCGTTGTCGAAGTCGGTGCCACGATAGTAATGGTAGTTGTCGTTCGCAGGGTCATTGCGCCAAGCTTGTAGGATACTGTCGTTGGTAACGATGCCTCCAAGGGCATCGAGCCATTCTTTATATACGCCGTATTCGCGCTCCTGCTCGTCGTTCATACCATTGAGACCCACATCTTGCAAGGCTCGTGAACCTGAGGTCGTGGCGAAGGCGTAGGTCTGGGTAGCCTGAATGGGGATACGTCCCCACTGGGTATTGGTAAACGAGTTGGTGCCATCGACAGGCATACCACTCTCATAGAATTTCTTTCCGTCGCGGAGAATATCCTCGCTTACTTCACCAAGATTGAAATAGAGGTCACCGCTATAATCGGAGGCATTGCCCTGCTCACGGAGGTAAATATAGGGATCGAGCATCCAGAACTCGATATACTCGATATTTGCCTGCTCAAAGTCTGTGGTTTCCAGTCTACGCATCATACCGCCCCACTTGGTTTCTGGCTGTCGCAGGGTACCATTGCTGTTCAGGTCAGTGGTGAGGTTGTAGGGACCACGTTCCTCAGGATAATAGGCCAGATTCAATACGGAGAGTGTCGAGGTGGCACCGCTATAAGTCGACTGCTGACGGTTGGGGTAGAGTTCCTTTACGTAGACTTCACGGACATAGTGGTTGGAGAGTTGCTCCAAGTCGCTCTTGATATGACTGGGAGTAAGGGTGGAGGAGTGTCTCGTAAAGATGGGGTCAATGTAATACCAGGACAACAATGCACGGTTATAACCGCTGGTCACTCCTGTTTTGTCTGATGATTCCCTGAACATTGTTGGTACGCTCGAGATGGTCCATTGTTTGGGTTCTCCCACAGGAATATAGTTCTTTGTATTCTCGAAATCATCGATATATGAGGCATTATCCTGTGTGCCACTGGCGGATCCTGCTATCAGATGGGCAAACTCACCTGTGAAGGTGATGTGTGATGGGTCTTTCACGTGTAACAATGGTATCTTGTTGAGCATGCTTGTCAACCACTGACTGTCTTGTTTCCAGTTTACGTTCAAACCCCAAATGGTATTTCTGAGCGGTTCCTCGCCCATCTGCACCTTCGAAATCAACGCCTGCTCTGATAGGTGCATGATTGTACCTCCAATCTGGAAGTTCTTTGTGAAGTCGTACTCCCAGTTCAGACCAAGCATCGTTTTTCGTTGCATGCCGTATTCCGTATTCGACTCCAACGACACGTTCACGTTAGTACCTGCGTCGATAATACTTTGGTTAAGGATAGTCACCTCACCAGCATTATAGTCCACTGAGTAGTCGGAGCCTTCTTGCAGTGTGACACCACCAGCTGTCACCACCACTGATCCTTGTGGCACGTAGGCGGCATCGAGCGAGATGACATTGGCACTACGACCCTTATACTGACCTGTCATCACGAACTTGTTCTTCTCAGCAATTTGTTTGGCTACGGTCTTTGTGGAATCGTAGAGTTGGCTGAACACATATTTGTCGGCTTCGGCATCAGATAGTCCTTTGGCCGTCAACTGATTGCGAAGATATTGTCCGAAGGGCTCTGCTGAAGGTAGGAACACACGACCGTTACTGACGGTATAGCCCTCCACGAAGTCGAAATAACCATTGGAGTGGTTTTTATTGTTATTGTCCAGACGGTCGCAGCCTAACATCCTCAACAATGTCTGTTCTTTTACGCGTTGGTCAGGAATATAGGTCAGATACACACCTGCTGTATCACTTTGGTATTTGATATCGAGACGGAATTTCGTGCGCTCCACTGTTGAGGCCAGGTAGTATACGTTTTTCATCATCAGATCCCAGTTGCCTTGTGCGGGATTGTTCGATGTGTTCTTCAGGGTCTTTACAAACAGGGCTTGTGCCGTCTGTGTATTGTCGCTGGCGAATTCTCCCACTTGGTAGGTCTGTCCGCCTGCCGTAAACTCATAAGCCACAGCCAGCACCTGGTCGGTTTGCAGACTGGTTTTCAGTGAGATATATCCCAAAGCCTTATTTACGGTATATTCCGATGAGTTAAGCAGTCGTGCACTTGCAAGCTTCTCATAGTCTACGCCGCCTTCGAAGTCCTGAATGCCAGCCAATACGGTGCTTGCCTGGTCGATATCACGAGCCTCTGCATATTGGCTCACCATCGTCTGATACTCAGTATTGGCGGCATTGCAGGGTACGATTTCGCCCGTTACTGCCCAATGGCTATTGCTCAGTCTTGTATTTTCACCTAAGTCGGTCAGGGCAATGATGTTACGGGTATTTGAGGTTGTACCTGTCTTGTTCGTAATCCATACTTCCACGCGGTTGATCTCAATACCTGTTGTCAGGTTGGGCAGTGTCGACATGGCCTGATCGTAGTGATCGCGGAAATAGTGAGAAAGGAAGAAGTGACGGTTCTCCTCGTAGTCTGCGGCATTCAACTCGAAAGCTGTCGTCTGTGTACCACCTTTCGCTGAGACACTCTTCGTTGCAGATTTCTTCTGCGAGACCACCGTCTGCAGTTTCAGTTTACCAAACTGCATATCTGTACGAAGACCAAACAGACTTGAAGCACCTTTCACCAGCGAGTTGTTAGAGGGGAAGCTTACGTTGCCACCTTCTACCAGTTTGATGATCTCGTCTTCCTTACCGTCGTATTTCAACTTCATGTTCTGCGTGTCGAAGTCGAAGGTGGCATCGGTGTTGTAGTTCAGGTTCATATTTACCTTGTCGCCCACCTTACCATTCACGTTCAGGTTGATCTTCTCATCGAAGTCAAAGCTGGTGGTCTTGCGGTTACGGATGGGCAGCGAGGGGTTGTCGATGTTCTTCATCGTGGCACCCAACTTCAATTCGGCCGTTCCCTGGGTCTTGATGCGCACGCCACCAGGTCCGAAGATCTTCTCAGCAGGCCCCAGGTCGAAGTGCATGTCGGCAAACGAGAATTTGTCCTTACCCTCAGTGGTTACGTTTTCTGCATCTTTCTGACGGAAGAAATCATGTAAGGCGCGTTTCTCGCTCCATTTCTGATATTCTTCAGGAGTCATGACCACTGGTGCGTTCAGATAGGTGTCGCCGATCTTTGATCCGATGAGGTATATGTTTAGCGAGTCATTGTATTCCACCGTCTGACGGATATTGTCAGGCATATTCAAATCGAGGGCAGATGAATCAAGGTCTTCTACCAGCACGGGAGCAGTCTTCTGAATCTTCCAACGGGGATGGAGCAGCGAATCGGGTATGTTCTCATCGTCTACAGCGGATACAGGCTGAGCCTTTGGCTGTGCTTTTGGCGCAGTCTTATTATCCTGTGGCGCAGCAATAGCCACAATACTCAACAGGACTAATCCGATGTATACGAATCGTTTCACTTAATTTGTTTAAGTGCCAACTTTACCACTTGTTCCACTGGTAGATCAGGCTGTTCCTGCAGAATCTGCAATACCACCTTCTGTGTTGGTGCAGGTGCGAAGCCCAGCATGGTCAGAGCCGATACGGCCTCGTCCTTCACCTGATTGTTTACAGGAGCTATCATCTGTCCGCCAGCGGGAATCTCATCGGCAATTCCTAGGGCAACAATCTTGTCTCTTAGGTCAACGATGATACGTTGGGCTGTCATCTTGCCGATACCTTTGATGCCCTGAATCAGTCGTGCGTTGCCCGTAGAGATGGCGTTGCACAACTCGCTCACACTCATGCCTGAGAGCATCATCCTCGCTGTATTAGCACCTACGCCGTTCACTGTGATGAGCAGTTCAAACATCTCGCGCTCTTTCTTGTTGACAAAGCCGAAAAGCACGTAGGCATCCTCGCGAATCGCCTCATGCACATAGAGCTTTACCTCCTTTTTACCCTGAATAGCACTGAAAGTGTTCAGTGAGATATTCAGCCCGTAGCCTACTCCGGCAGCCTCTACAGTTGCCAGTGCTGGGGTCAGTTCGGTCAACTCCCCCTTGATATAATCTATCATACCTTATTTATTTTGTATATATACAACCATATAAACGCAAACATCCCCGCATTTATTGTGTCTGCGGGGATGTTTGTATGGTTTTGGGCTACTTTATGGTGGCTTTATCTGACCACTTTCTTGCCGTTGACAATGTAAATACCTTTCTTCAATTGTCCATCGGCTTTGCGTCCTTGCAGGTCATAGACCACTTCCTCACTGTCGTTGTCGGCGTTCACGACATTGATGGCAGCAGTGCCTTCTGCCTTGACGGTGATCTCAAATTCATGGGTCTCTCCAAGGAAATCGACAATAGTGGCGGTTACCTTGCCAGAAGTGCCAGGATCACCTAATTTGATGATATTGCCGTTCGTCACCTCGTATTCGCTACTGGTACAGACGGCATCATTGATCTTTTCTTTGTGTCCATCCTGATAGGTGCAGTTCAGAATCAATTTCTTATTCTGATTGGGCTTGCCTTGGATTGTGGTAGGCACGCTCTTTGGGGTAAAGAACTTTTTCAGACTGGCGCTCATCTGGTAGTCTGCGTCCATTCTATGCGGCAGACCTAACACATCGAGGGCGGCAAAGGCATAACGCCTGCCGAATATACGATAACCGGCAGCAGAGAAGTGCCAGGCATCCTGACCGTTGCCAGGGATGTTGTCTGCTTTTACCACATGACCGTTTTTGATGACCTCAGGAATCTTCGCCACCACGGCGTTGTGGGCATAGCAGCTGCCACCCTGATCCTGATACTCAGTCTCACCCACGAAGATGGGAACGCTGTCGCCACTCAACCCCAGGTCCTTCAGCATATTGTCGTAGATGCTCTTTACCATCTTGGGCCAGTTGGGGTCACCGTTGTTCGAGCAGCCCTGATGCAGCAGAATACCTTTGATTACACCCACCTCCTGCGCCTTCTTGGCCATATCCACCAGTCGCTGATAGGGGTCGCTGCCATAGGCTCTGATGCGTTCTGCTTGCCAGGATTCTGCCTTGGCCAGGATGCCGGCTATCTTATCGGGCATAAATCCCTCGATGGCGATACCGCCAATAGCGACATCCACAACACCAACCTTCACATTACTTGGCAATGCTGCCACCATCGTACGTCCAAAATAGTCGGCCATACCTAATCCGCCCCAAGGACTGACGATGGGTGGCGTGGCCTTATACCACTCGCCCAGATTACGCTTTGGTGAGGTGAAATTGCAGGTGGCTAACATGCGGAAACGGTCGTCCACATCCTGTCTGTCTGTAGCTTCCGGTTGGGCATTGCCTTCCATGTTCGACTGTCCAAAACACAGATAGATGTAGAAGTTGGGATCTACCTCAGCCTGCGCGCCTGACAGCCATCCAACCAATAAAACGAAACTCAAAAATAGTCTTTTCATGATGCAAATTTTTAAATTTTGCTGCAAAGGTACATAATATTCTCCACTTATACAAGAATACAGACTATTTTGCTTGACTATTTTGGTTTTATCCACTGGTTGACTGAATCAATACGCTTGTTCATGCACACCCTTGACAGCACGGCCAGAAGGATCATTCATACCTTTGAAAGCAGCATCCCATTCGAGGGCGATAGCGGTAGAGCATGCCACAGAGGCTTCGCTGGGTACGCTCTTGGCAGCGGAGTCAGATGGGAAATGCTCGGCGAAGATGCTGCGATAGTAGTACTCTTCCTTGTTCTTGGGCGGGTTGATGGGGAAGCGTTCAGCAGCATGAGCCATCTGTTCGTCTGATACGGCCTCAGAGGTGATCTGTTTGAGGGTATCGATCCAAGAATAGCCTACGCCATCGCTGAATTGCTCCTTCTGTCGCCAGGCAACTTCTTTGGGAAGCATATCGGCGAAGGCCTCGCGGACAATCTTCTTTTCCATCGTCGAGCCTGGGCACATTTTGGCCTCAGGGTTCGTACGCATGGCGACATCGAGGAATTCCTTATCGAGGAAAGGCACACGACCTTCAACACCCCAGGCACTCAGACTCTTGTTGGCACGCAAACAGTCGTACATATAGAGTTTGCCAAGTTTGCGTACGGTCTCATCATGGAAGTCCTTTGCTGTCGGCGCTTTGTGGAAATAGAGATAACCACCAAATATCTCGTCGGCACCCTCGCCAGAGAGCACCATCTTGATACCCATCGACTTGATGACGCGAGCCAACAAGTACATCGGCGTAGAGGCGCGGACAGTGGTGACATCGTAGGTCTCGATAAAATAGATGACGTCGCGGATGGCGTCGAGACCTTCTTGGATGGTGTAATTGATTTCGTGGTGAACGGTACCGATATGATCAGCCACGAGTTTAGCCTTTGCCAAATCAGGCGCACCTTTCAGCCCAACGGCGAATGAGTGCAGACGGGGCCAATAGGCTTTCGTCTTCGAGTCATCCTCGATACGCATCTCAGAGTATTTCTCAGCGATGGCAGAAATGACGGATGAATCCAAACCGCCGCTCAAAAGCACACCATAAGGCACGTCACTCATCAACTGACGCTTTACGGCATCTTCAAGTGCATCGTGGATAGCCTCAACAGAAGCAGGGTTGTCCTTCACAGCATCATACTGCATCCAGTCGCGACAATAATACCATTTCTGACCTGGGTCAACACTCCAATAATAGTGTCCAGGCAGGAACGGCTCGTAGCGCTCACATTGGCCTTCGAGAGCTTTCAACTCAGAGGCTACATACACCGTGCCGTCGCTGTCATATCCAATATATAGAGGTATCACACCGATAGGGTCACGGGCAATGAGAAACTCGTTGCGCTCTTCATCGTAGAGCACAAAGGCGAAGATGCCACTCAAGTCTTCGAGGAAGTCGATACCTTTTTCTCGATAGAGGGCCAGAATCACTTCGCAGTCAGAACCTGTCTGGAACTCATACTGTCCGGCAAAACGACGACGGATCTCCTGATGGTTATAGATCTCACCATTTACTGCCAAAACCTGCTTCTTATCAGGACTATATAGGGGCTGTCCGCCTGATTCAGGATCCACAATGCTCAGTCGCTCGTGAGCGAGAATGGCAGAGCCACCACAATAAATACCACTCCAGTCTGGTCCGCGATGACGGATCTTCTGACTCATCTTTAATGCCTTCTCACGCAGCTCATGCGTCTGCTCCTTTACATTCAATATTGCTACGATTCCACACATAATTCGATTTGACTATTTGACGATTTAACAATTTCACTATTTACAAATATGAGAGATACAAGTAATTGGTCTGGGCGGGATATTCCGCTGCGAGGGTATCAATCTGATTGACGGTAGGTACGAGTCCCAACATCTTACGCCATTTGCGGATGGTGAGACCGGCCTGTTCCATCTTCATGCGATTCTCCAGACCGATGGCACGGGCAATTTGGAAATCAGAGAAACCATAGACTTTTGCAGCACGCAACAATAGGGCCACTTCTGGCGACTGCAGATACTCCTTAAACTCGCTCGGCTCCATAAACTCTGAAACCTCAGACAGGTGGGTGTACTCTTTCAGTTGCTGGTCGATATCCACGATATGCTTTAGTTTCTGCAGGAACCAACGGTCAATCATCGTCAACTGGTGAATCTGTTCGATGGTATAACCAATCTTCAAGGCCTTCGACACCACAAAGATACGCATATCCGTAGGTTCGTGCAAGGACTTCTCGATATCAGGAATCTTGATAGCGTGGTTCTCAACAAAACCGTGCATTCCTTGTCCAATCATACGCAATCCCTTTTGCAGCGCTTCCTCAAACGTACGACCAATCGCCATTACCTCACCCACGCTCTTCATCGATGAGCCGAGTTGACGTTTCACACCTTGGAACTTGGTTAAATCCCAACGGGGAATTTTGACGACCACATAGTCGAGGGCTGGCTCGAAAAAGGCACTCGTAGTTTTCGTTACAGAGTTCTTCAAGTCGAAGAGGCCATAGCCAAGTCCCAATTTGGCAGCGACAAAAGCCAAGGGATAGCCCGTTGCTTTCGAAGCCAGAGCAGATGAACGACTCAGACGGGCATTTACCTCGATGACACGATAGTCTTCTGAGTTGGGGTCGAGGGCATATTGCACGTTACACTCGCCCACGATACCAATGTGACGGATAATCTTGATGGCGAGGGCACGCAGTTTGTGATATTCGCTATTGGTGAGTGTCTGCGACGGAGCCACCACAATCGACTCGCCTGTATGAATGCCGAGGGGGTCGAAGTTTTCCATATTACAAACGGTGATGCAGTTGTCATACTTGTCGCGCACCACCTCGTATTCTATCTCCTTCCAACCTTTCAGACTTTTCTCCACTAATACCTGTGGCGAGAACGAAAAGGCTTCCTCGGCCTGTGCCAACAATTCTTCTTCGTTGTCGCAGAAGCCAGAGCCCAGACCGCCGAGGGCGTAGGCTGCTCTTAGAATCACAGGGAAACCTAATTCATGCGCTGCCTTTTGCACCTCTTCGACAGTAGAACACGCCTCACTCTTGATGGTCTTTACGCCAATCTCATCAAGACGCTTCACAAACAGGTCGCGGTCTTCTGTATCGATGATGGCCTGAACGGGGGTACCTAATACTTCGATGCCATATTTCTCCAACACACCTTTCTCGTAGAGTTCAACACCGCAGTTCAAGGCCGTTTGTCCGCCAAAACTCAAAAGAATGCCGTCAGGACGTTCTTTCTCAATGACTCGCTCCACAAACTCTGCCTTAACGGGTTGGAAATACACCGTATCGGCTACTCCTTTCGAAGTCTGAACGGTAGCGATATTGGGGTTAATCAGCACAGAATGGATGCCCTCTTCCTTCAGCGCTTTTAACGCCTGGGCACCGCTATAGTCGAACTCACCAGCCTGACCTATCTTCAGGGCTCCGGAGCCTAACAATAAAACTTTCTTTATCTCTTTCTTCTCCATCATCCTAACATCTTTACAAATTCATCAAACAAAAACTCTGTATCTACTGGTCCTGAACAAGCCTCTGGGTGGAACTGTGCCGACATCCAGGGATTGGTCTTGTGGCGGATGCCCTCGTTTGAGCCGTCGTTCATATTCACGAATAGCGGTTCCCAGTCAGAGGGTAGGGTGGAGTCATCAACTGCATAACCGTGATTCTGTGAGGTGATGAAGCACTGGGTAGTGCCGACTTTCTGCACAGGTTGGTTGTGCGAGCGATGACCGTATTTCAGTTTGTAGGTCTTTGCGCCAGCGGCCTTCGCCAGCAACTGATTGCCAAGACAGATACCCATACACGGACGTACAGTCTCATTGTTCAAGAACGTCTGAATGTTTGCTACCGTCTTGCTGCACTGCTCAGGGTCACCAGGACCATTTGCCAAGAACAGTCCATCAAACTCCAACTGGTTGAAATCATAGTCCCAAGGCACACGTACCACCTCGATGCCGCGTTTGATCAGACAGCGGATGATATTTGCCTTCACACCACAATCGACAAGCACGACGCAATGCTTCTTCTCGCCCTCAGGCTGATAGGTGATGATTTCTTTGCAGCTCACCTTCTCTACCCAATTCACGGAGCCGTAATCTTCTGCCTCCGTCATATCTCTTACTTCTGACCTCTCACCACTTACCTCTATTTTTCCCATCATCACGCCGCTCTCTCGCAGCACTTTCGTCAGTCGTCTTGTATCGATGCCTGTGATAGCAGGAATCTTTTCCCGTTTCAGCCAAGAGGCCAAACTCTCGTGTGCATTCCAATGTGAATAGGTCTTACTATAATCGGCCACCACCAGCGCCTTCGCGTGAATCTTCTCGCTCTCCATAAATAGCGGCAGACCGTTTTTGCCTAACCCTGTATCAGGCACACCGTAGTTACCTATCAATGGATAGGTTGTTACCAATATCTGACCCGCATAACTGGGGTCTGTCAGACTCTCAGGATAGCCTGTCATCGCGGTGTTGAACACCACCTCGCCAGCCGTGTTGGTATCATATCCAAACGACCAGCCCACAAACTGACTGCCATCTTCGAGTATTAATCTTGCTATTTTCATTATTACTATAACTGCATTTTCAAAACTTGTTCTACATAATTCACAAACGCCTGATTCACCAGTCGGATGCCGCCAGGGGTGGGATAATGGCCCGTGAAATACCAGTCGCCTGGATGATTGGGACAGGCGTGATGCAAGCCTTCGATACTTTGGAATACCAATTCTACAGGCGACTGCATACCCTCAGGACGCAGCATCTCCACAATCTTCGCGTTTATTTCATCGACGGTGAAGGGCTCATAAATATTGCGCACATGGTTCAGCGACGCTGGCGAATATTTGCAGGCCTTATACGTATCAGCAATCAGTTTCTGCATACCTCTATCTTTAATCAGGGCGATAGCCGCACGGAAGGCGCAAAGTTCTTCCAGACGCGACATATCAATACCGTAATAGTCAGGATAGCGAATCTGCGGCGAACTCGACACCATCACAATCTTCTTCGGATGCAGACGGTCGAGAATCTTGAAGATACTCTCTTTTAGCGTCGTACCTCGCACTATCGAGTCGTCGATGATCACAAGGTTATCCTTTCCTGCCTCCAGCGAACCATAACTGATATCATAGACGTGAGCAGCCAGATCGTTGCGCTCAGAGTTGTCAGCGATAAAGGTACGCAGTTTGATATCTTTCCAAACCACCTTTTCCGTGCGCACCTCGCCGTGGAGTTTACGGAAGCCATCTGTCATACCATAGAATGCGACCTCAGCGGTATTGGGGATATACGAAAAGACTGTATGATCCACATCGCCGTCGATGGCTTTGAGGATAGCGGGCGTGAGTTGCTCACCCAGTCGTTTGCGCTCCTGATAGATATCCCGATCAGAACCACGACTGAAATAAATCCTTTCAAACGAGCAGGCGCTCAGAGGTTGCGCAGGCATGATCTGTTCCAATTGGCTCTCACCATTCTTATGCACGATAAGTGCCTCACCTGGTTGGAGTTCACAGATATCCTCTGCCTGCAAATCAAATGTCGTCTGCAGCACAGGACGTTCGCTGGCCAATGCAATCATCTCGTCATCGCGATAGTAGAACGCAGGCCGGATGCCCCAAGGGTCGCGCACGCTGAACATCTCGCCGCTTCCCGTCAATCCGCACATCACGTAGCCACCGTCATAATGACTCATCGTGGTTTTCAGCACATTCGCCATCTCCACGTGGTTTTCGATATAATCAGTAATAGCGGTATCCTTCAATCCCTCCTCTTTCGCGAGGGCATAGAGTCGCTCCACCTCACGATCCAGACGGTGTCCCATCAGTTCGAGGGTGATATACGAGTCGCCATAGATACGCGGCGACTGGCCTTGTAGGGTGAGGAACTGAAAGACCTCGTCGATATTGGTCATATTGAAATTGCCGCACAGACAGAGGTTCTTCGCCCGCCAGTTGTTACGCCTCAGAAACGGATGTACGAACGTCAGTCCGCTCTTGCCTGTGGTCGAATAGCGCAGATGTCCCATCAGCAGTTCGCCAGCCATCTCTTCCGTCACACGAGAGAAGATCTCCGTGATGGCGCCCTTGCCCTCTGCCTTCTCACGGAACATATACTCCGTGCCTGGCTCCTTCGTCAGACTGACGGAAGCGATACCTGCACCCTCCTGTCCGCGATTGTGCTGTTTCTCCATCATCAGGTAGAGTTTGTTAAAGCCGTAGCGCCACGAACCGTACTTTTGCTCGTAGTAGCTCAGCGGCTTCAACAGGCGGATCATCGCCACACCACACTCATGCTTCAGTTGTTCCATATTCTTCGGATTACTCTGATTTCTCGGATTACTCAGAACATACCTTAATGAAACTCATGAAGAGTGGATGCGGATGCAGCACCGTCGAGGAATATTCAGGGTGGAACTGCGTGCCGATGTACCATTTCTTCTCTGGGATTTCGACAATCTCCACAAGGTTGGAGGCAGGGTTGATACCCACGCACTTCATACCGTTCGACTCATATTCGTCCTTATAGGCATTATTGAACTCGTAGCGATGTCTGTGTCGCTCGCTGATGAGCGACTTCTCGCCATAAGCTTCGTATGTGCGGCTACCCTTTACGAGTTCACAATCGTAGGCGCCTAGTCGCATCGTACCACCCATCTGTGTGATATTCTTCTGCTCCTCCATGATGTCGATGACGTTATGTGGTGTCTTATCGTCCATCTCGGCACTATTGGCGTCCTTGTAGCCCAATACATTTCGCGCGAACTCAATCACCAGCATCTGCATACCCAGACAGATGCCGAAGGTAGGAATATCGTTCGTGCGACCATATTCCGCTGCGATAATCTTTCCCTCGATACCTCGACTGCCGAAGCCAGGACAGACCACGATGCCAGCCATACCATCCAACTTCGAAGCGACATTCTCTGCCGTAATCTCCTCGCTATTCACAAAATGAATTTTAGCCTTCACATCGTTGTAGATACCTGCCAAATTCAGGCTCTCGCGGATGCTCTTGTAGGCATCTTGCAGATCGTATTTGCCCACGAGACCGATATGCACCTCGCGCTTCGCATTGCGCTGCTTTTCAAGGAAATCGTGCCACGACTTCATCGCTGGCGTCTCTCCTACTGGGATTCCTATCTTCCGCATAATAGCGGCATCGAGTCCCTGCTTCTGCATACTCACTGGCACCTCGTAGATACTCGGCATATCCTCGCTCTGTACCACGCACTCCAAATCGACATTACAGAAAGATGCCACCTTCAAGCGTATAGAGTCGCTGAGGTGGCGTTCGGTTCTGAGTACGAGGATGTCGGGCTGGATACCCATCCCTTGCAGTTCCTTGACTGAGTGCTGCGTGGGTTTCGTCTTCAGTTCGTCGGCGGCTTTCAGATACGGCACGTACGTCAGATGTACACACACCGCGTCGCGCCCTAATTGCCAGCGCAACTGTCGGATGGCCTCCATAAACGGCGCACTCTCGATGTCACCAATTGTTCCACCTACCTCTGTAATCACGAAATCCAGATCTTCTTCAGCGTTAGCAAATTTTTCACTATTCACTATTCCCTTTTCACTTAAGCGGAGCATCCGCCGTTTGATCTCGTCCGTGATGTGCGGTACCACCTGGATCGTCTTGCCCAGATAGTCGCCGTGTCGCTCGCGGTCGATGACGGTCTTGTAGATGCGACCCGTCGTGATCGAGTTGTTGCGGGTGGTGTGAATACCAGTAAACCGCTCGTAATGCCCCAGATCGAGGTCGGTCTCCATACCGTCCACCGTTACGTAGCACTCGCCGTGCTCGTAGGGGTTCAGCGTGCCAGGGTCGATGTTGATGTAGGGATCGAACTTCTGGATGGTGACCTTGTAACCACGCGCCTGTAGCAGTTTACCGATACTGGCGGAGATGATTCCCTTGCCTAACGAGGAAACCACACCGCCCGTAACGAAAATGTACTTTGTGTTCATTCTTAATTGTTTTGAAGTTTGCTTTATCTTACCAGAGCGGAAGCAAATTATTCACTTTTCACTCTTTCCTTTTCTCTTATATGTTCCTCGTATTCGGCGAGCTCTCGTTCTCCGATATGCGCCAGTCCGTAGTGCTCATCATGCTGCGAGAAGTCGAGACCCACCTTTTCACTGAATGCCGACACACGCATGGGGATGAGACTGTCGATGAGCTTATATCCCAGCCAACTCATAGCGAAGGTATAGACAAATACGATGACGATGGCCAGCAGATGATAGAGGAAAATCACAAAACCGTCCCACGTGCCTGCGATAAGGCCCTCCTGGATGAAGATACCCGTCAGCACCGTACCAAAGATACCGCCAGTGCCATGCGTTGGGAACACGTCGAGGGCATCATCGATCTGGGAGTGCGAACGCCAATAGACTGCGACATTACAAATCAGCGTGATAACAAACGCGATGAAGATGCTCTGGCCGACGGTGACGTAACCTGCCGATGGTGTGATGGCCACAAGACCTACCACACAACCCACAGCGGCACCCATTGCCGACGGTTTTCTGCCGCGCAGACAGTCGAAGAATATCCACGTCATCATCGCTGTGGCCGAGGCGGTGTTTGTATTCAGGAACGCCTTGATGGCCACGCCATCGGCATGCAATGAAGAACCTGCATTGAAACCGAACCAACCTAACCACAGCATTGCTGCACCCAGCAGTACGAAGGGGATATTGGCGGGTTCGCTCTTACGTGTCTCTGCCTTACGACGTCCCAGGAAGATGGCACCTGCCAACGCTGCGATACCACTCGATGCATGCACCACGATACCACCTGCGAAGTCGATGACACCCCACTTCATAAATAATCCCTCAGGATGCCAGGTCATGTGGGCCAGCGGACAATAAATCACGAAGAAGAAAAACATCATGAAGAACATGTAGGCTGAGAACCTCACGCGCTCAGCAAACGAGCCCGTAATCAGCGACGGTGTGATGATGGCGAACTTCATCTGGAACAGCGCGAACAATGCCAATGGAATCGTAGCACCACCCAGTACATTGCCTGCGGGAGTCGTATAGACGGCACCGCCCACGCCATGGAACATCAGGAATGTCAGCGGATTACCAATCACACCGCCTATATCGTCGCCAAAGCAGAGCGAGAAACCAATCACTACCCAAAGCACGGATATCAGTCCCATCGCGATAAACGACTGCAACATCGTCGAGATCACATTCTTCGCACCT
>JAEEGH010010576.1_pt1 | contig 21130 bp, 21 predicted proteins | sample 9134181 | NCBI WGS metagenome assembly JAEEGH01 (sample SAMN16246544, study PRJNA631951) | gut metagenome | biome: gut microbiome; feature: rumen; material: DP-attached | host: Bos | place: Iran: Karaj | collected 2018-10
AAGTTATGGGAGATGGCAGCCCCGGCGATCATGCCGAACACCGCCACCGCGGAATCGCCGTTGCCCTCACCGGCCAGGATCAGCTGGCGGAGGGGGCAGCCGCCCAGGAGCACGGAGCCCCAGCCGGCCAGAGCCATGCCCAGGAAGTTCCACACGTGCGCGCTGTGGGCTACGGGCTGTTCCGCAAATCCCAGCTTGAACGCCGTGAGATTGCCCCATTTGAGGCCGCCCAGGGCCAGCTTGCCGACGATGGTGACGATCAGGATGGCCACGAAGCCATACAGGAGTTTGAAATCCTTGAACATCATGGCGTCACGAAGGCCGCCCACCATGCAGAGCCGGGAACGCTGCGCGAAGGCGCCCACCGCCATGGCGATCACCAGGGCGATGAGGAAGGGCGCGTGCTGAGAGCCGGGCCCCTTTTCGCTGATCTTGAACAGCGCCGGGAACAGCAAAAACGCCACGCCGCCGAGGATCAGCAGCACGGGTAGCACCGCTCCCTCCGCCGTGCCCAGGGTATAGCTGCGCTTCAGGGAAAAGCCCCGCTTCAGGAACAGGGTCCCTACGAAGATGCCCAGGGCGAACCCCAGCAGGGCCACCAGCGCGTTCAAGTCGCCGCCGCCCAGACGGAGCATCATACGAAGGGGGCAGCCCAGGAACACCAGGGCCCCGATCATGACGAGGGCGCCCAACAGGAATCTGGTCGCGGGCGAGGAGCCGCCCTTGGCGCGGAACTCCCCCTTCACCAGGGCCATGACCATGGCGCCCAGGACGAGGCCGATGATCTCCGGCCGCATATACTGGACCACCGCGGCGGAATGAAGCCCCAGCGTACCGGCGATATCCCGCTCGAAACAGGCGATACAGAAGCCCATGTTCGCTGGGTTCCCCAGCGCGCTCAGGGCCAGGGCGGCGATACCCACCGCCACGCCGGACAGTACGACCATCCAATTGACTTTTTTCATAATTACCTCCCAAGACCGAATCTTTTCGGTTCGTTCCCCTCCATTATAGGGATTTTGTCGGCAAAAATCGAATGGGAAATACAGATGGAACGGTTCAAAAATCGGTTATTCCGATAAAAGAATAGCGCTCGTCTGGGCCTTAACGTATTGAACGAACCGCAGCTCCGTGGAGGTCAACAGCGCGTCCCTGGGCCAGACCACGTAGAGTTTTCGCTCCTCTGCCTGGGGCGAAAATGGGAAGGCCAGGAGCTTGCCCGCCTTGACCTCGGCAGAGACGGCCAGATCGGAGATGAGGGACACGCCTATGCCCTCCGCCACGCTCATCTTGATGCTCTCCGGGTTGTCCATCCGGGCCACGATGTTGGGCTCCGTCACGCCCAGCTTCTGCAAAAAGGCGTCGGCGGCGTGCTGGGTGCCGGAGCTTTCCTCCCGGGCGATCATGGGCCGGTCCAACAGGTCCTTCCCCGTGTTCCCCGCCGCCTGCATGGCCCGGTATGCTTCGCTGTTCTCCGTGATAAGCACCAGATGGTCTCGGGCGATCTCCTGAAAGATCAGCGAACGATCACCGTTCCTATACCCCGTGAGCCCGATGCGCACCTCGCCCTTCTGGATGCATTCCAGGATGTGCTCGCTGTCGCCCCGGCGCAGGATATATTTGACGCGGCTGTGCTTTTTCAGAAACCCTGACAGAAGCTTGGGCAGCAGATACTGAGCGGGCACGGTGGAGGTACCGATGCGCAGCAACTCCTCTCCCCCGTCCGTCCGACGCTCCTGGAGGGCGTCCACCCGGGAAAGGATGTCCTTGGCCATGGAATAGACCCGCTTCCCCTCCTCCGTCAGGATCACCTTCTTGCGAGCGCCCCGTTCGATGAGGCAGGCGCCCAGCACCTCCTCCAGGGTGCGGATGTGCATGCTGACGGTGGATTGGGTCAGATGCAGGTCCTCCGCCGCCTTGGTAAAGCTGCAGTATTCCGCCGTGGCCACGAAGACCTCCAGCTGTCGGATGCTGATATCGAGCATTTTCTCTCCTTCCTGATGCCATGGGAAAAATCTATGTGACTTTTCCGCTGGGCTGTGCTATCCTGTACCCATGAACACGATCTATCTTGACAATGCCGCCACCTCCTTCCCGAAGCCGGAAACGGTGGCAAAGGCCATGGTGCGCTATCTCAACGAGGTAGGCGCGCCTCTCAATCGCTCCGTGTACCAGAACGCCCAGGATGCGGAGCTGGTCACCCTGTCCCTCAGGGAGCAGCTCAAGCGCTTCTTCCATTTTCCGGAGAAGGCAACCCACGTGATCCTGACGCCGGGCAACACCTACGGGCTGAACTTCCTCCTCAAAGGGTATCTCCATCCGGGGGACCATGTGATCGTCAGCAGCATGGAGCACAACGCCGTCATGCGGCCGCTGCTGCAGATGCCCGACGTCAGCTTCGATCGGATCCCCGCCGATGGGCAGGGGTGTATCGACCCCGACGATATCCATAGGCTCGTCCGTCCCAACACCAAACTGATCCTGATTAACCACGGCTCCAATGTGTCCGGTTCGGTCCAGGATGCGGAAGCCGTCGGCGCCATCGCCGCCCAGTACGGCATCCCCTTTGGGCTGGACGGGGCCCAGACTGCGGGGCACTATCCCCTGGACTTCGCTCGGTTCCAGCTCAGTGCCCTGTCCGTTCCCGGTCATAAGGGGCTCCTGGGGCCCTCCGGCATCGGCGCTCTGTTGCTGACGGAGGATATGGCGAGGAAGCTGACTCCCCTCATCGCTGGGGGCACCGGCAGCGTTTCTAACAGCGAGTATCTGCCCGAATATCTGCCGGACCGGTTCGAATCCGGCACCATGAACCTGCCTGGCATCTACGGCTGGGAATCGGCCATGACTTATATTTCAGAACGGGGCATCGACGCCCTTCGTGCCCACGAAGTCGAGCTGACGAAGCGATTCCTGGAGGGCATACAGGACATCCCCCGGGTGCGCCTGTGCGGCCCCACCGGCATGGAAAACCGGGTGGGCGTCCTCTCCCTGGACTTCCTGGATCGGGACAACGCCGCCGTTTCCTTCGAGCTGGAGCAGCGCTTCGGCATCCTTATCCGCTGCGGCCTCCACTGCGCCCCCTCAGCCCACAGGAGCCTGGGCACTTTCCCCAAGGGCACGGTCCGCTTCTCCCTGGGATATGCCAACACCGAAGCGGATGTGGACGCGGCCGTCGCCGCCATCCGTGCCCTGGCCTGATCAGCGCAGGAAGATGCGCTTGCCGCCCTCGTATGCCTGGACCGTTCCGATGCGCTGCGCGCTGGGGACGGTCTTTTTCAACTCCTCAAACATCATATCTGCATCTCCCGGGGCGCAAGCGATCAGCAGCCCGCCGGAGGTCTGGGGGTCGAATAGCATGTCCTGGACGCAGAGCTCGATCCCTGTGAGCTCCACCGCTTTCTCCGCGAAGGTCCGATTGCGGTAGGCGCCTGCGGGGATCAGCCCGTATTTCGCCAGCTCCCTGGCCTCCGGGATGAGATCGAGGGCCTCGGTGTATATTACGGCCTGGGTGTCGCTGCCCTCCATCATCTCGAAGCAATGGCCCATGAGGCCGAAGCCCGTCACATCCGTACAGGCGTGGACGTCATACTTCACCATCACGTCCCGGGCGGAACGGTTCAGGGTGGTCATGAGCTCGAACATCCGCCGCTGCCCCTCCTCGCTGACCATGTCCGCCTTGGCCGCGGTGCTGAGGATGCCGATGCCCAAAGGCTTGGTTAGAAAGAGCACGTCCCCGGGTTTCGCTCCGGAGTTGGTCAGCACCCGGTCCGGGTGCACGAAGCCGGTGACCGCCAAGCCGTATTTGGGCTCGTCGTCGTGGATGCTGTGGCCCCCGGTGATCAGCGCCCCTGCCTCATAGACCTTGTCGTAGCCGCCCCGCAGGATGTCGTGGACAGCGTCCATGGGCATCTTCTCCGGCACCGCCATGATGTTGAGACAGAGCTTGGGCTCCCCGCCCATGGCGTACACGTCGGAAAGGGCGTTGGTGGCGGCGATCTGCCCGAACAGATAGGGATCGTCGGCAATGGGCGGGAAGAAATCCACGGTCTGGACCAGGGCAAGTTCATCTGAAATCTTATAGACCGAAGCGTCGTCGCTGTGATCGAAGCCCACCAGCAGGTTCGGATCGGAATGGACCTTGATATCCTGCAGCAGTTGAGCCAGCACGCCGGCCCCCACCTTGGCCCCGCAGCCTGCGCATTTGCTGAGCTTCGTCAACTTTACCGTTTCTTTTTCCATCTGCATTTCCTCTTTTATCGTTTCTTCCGATAGTATAACACGGTGGTCTCCCTTTGTAAACCTTGTGATACTAAGTTAATTCCATCCGTTATTCTTTTAGTAAAAGTTCATATCCCATCCTCTTCATGTCATGGATGCAGGCGGCGTTTCACATTCTGTTTACATTGTTTACAGGAATCGACACCAGCCTTTTAGGTTAACTTAAACTTTGCCCTATATAGTTGGCCTAACAAAACGAGGAGATGATCTTGTATGGAAACCGCCTACATTTTTAAGAGAATCGAACGAAAATATCTGCTGGATGAGGTCACCAAGAAACGATTGCTGCAGAGGATGAAAGGCGAGCTGCTGCTGGATGAATATGGAAAGAGCACCATCTGCAGCCTGTATCTGGACACGCCAGACCATCGGATCATCCGCAGCTCCATCGACGCGGGCGCCTATAAGGAGAAGCTGCGGCTTAGGAGCTACGGCACCCCCAAGGCAGATTCGACCGTATACCTGGAGCTGAAGAAAAAATACCAGGGCGTGGTTTACAAGCGCCGGGTCAGCCTGCTCCTTTCCGCTGCAAAGCTGTACCTGAACGGCGGTGTCCTGCCAGAGGCGGGCCAGATATGGCGGGAGATCGACTACGCCATGCGGTTCTACCGTTGGCCCAAGCCCGCCATGCTGATCTCCTACGAACGGGAGGCGTACACCTGGGCGGACGATCCCAACTTTCGCGTCACCTTCGATTCAGCGGCGCGAGCCCGTCAAACGGACCTGCTGCTGGAAAACGGTTCGGCGGGAGCCTCGCTGCTCCCTGTGGGCCTGGATCTGATGGAGGTCAAGAGTTTAGGCGCCATGCCGCTTTCCTTTGCAAGGTCGCTCAATGAGCTGTCCATCACGCCCAGCTCCTTCTCCAAGTACGGCACAGCCTATACTCGCTCGCTCGTAACGACCGCAACATCAACCGAAACCATTTTGAAAGGGGGACTGAAATATGTCAGCAATCTTTGATTCCATTTTGTCGGGAGGCTTCTCCATCAGCATGTTCCTGGCCTGTCTCGCGGCGGCTGGCCTGTGCGGGCTCGTGGCTTCCCTGATGACGGCCAAAACGGGCGAGGCCAGCAAAGGGTTTTTGATCTCCCTGGTGGTCCTCCCTATGGTGGTGTGCACGGTGATCCTGATGGTCAACGGCAGCGTGGGCACGGGTATCGCCGTGGCCGGCGCCTTCTCCCTGGTCCGGTTCCGGTCCGTGGCTGGAAAGGCCAAGGACATTTCCGCCATCTTTCTTGTGATGACAGCTGGGCTTGCCTCCGCCGCCGGGTACGTGGTCATCGCGCTGCTGTTCACCGTTCTCGTGAGCGCGGTGATCCTGGTCCTCTCCCACCTGAGTTTCGGTCAAAAGGACGCCTTCGAGCTGCACATCACCGTCCCGGAGACCCTGCAGTTCGCTGGAGCCTTCGACGATCTGTTCGCCAAGTATACGAACAGCCATCGGTTGGTCAAAACCCGTACCACCAACATGGGGAGCCTCTATAAGCTCTCCTATGACATCGAGCTCAAGGACCCGACCGCCTCCCAGGCGTTCATGGACGAGCTTCGCTGCCGCAACGGCAATTTGGAGATCCTGATCTGTGAGAAGATGGAGGGTAGTGACAGCCTATGAGAAAAAGTAAAAGAGTTTTGGCCCTGCTCTGGGCCCTGCTCCTGTTCGGTTTCACCGTTTATGCCGCCCTGGACACCTTCGTGCTCGAACGTTCGTATGCGGTGGTGGAGGAGCAAGCCACGGCACAGACTGCCGAGGTCGTCACGACGCCAACGGCAACCTTCGAAGCGACCCTTGTTTCGGTCTCTCCCACACAAACAGAGACGCCAGAAGCGACCCTGGAAGCCACCGCTGCGCCATCCGCCACAGCTGAAGTGATCTCCACTGAGGATTCCTATTCCGATGGGAACATCTCCATTACCATCCAGGAGATCCGCGCCTATGATTCCACTATCTACGTGGCAGACGTGATCCTGTCCTCCCCCGAATACCTGCAGACCGCCTTTGCTAAAAGCGTCTATGGACGCAACGTGACCGCAAAGACCAGCAGCATCGCCGCGAACGCCAACGCCATCCTGGCCGTCAACGGGGACTACTACGGCGCTCGGGAATCTGGCTATGTGATCCGGAACGGCGTGCTCTATCGCAGTAAAGCCAACCGGAATTCTGAAGACCTGGTGATCTATCAGGACGGCAGCTTTGCGATCATAAACGAGTCCCAGATCAGCGCCCAGGACCTGCTGAACGACGGCGCCTGGAACGTGCTTTCCTTCGGTCCGGCGCTGCTGATCGACGGTGAGATCGCTGTGGACGCTGGGGACGAGGTGGGCCGGGCGAAGGCCAGCAATCCCCGCACCGCCATCGGCATCGTGGACGATCTCCATTACCTCTTCGTGGTGTCCGATGGCCGGACCAATGAAAGCGAAGGGCTGTCCCTGCTGGAGCTGGCCCAGGTGCTCCAGGACCTGGGCGCCGAGACCGCCTATAATCTGGACGGCGGCGGCTCCTCCACCATGGTCTTCCAGGGCAAGGTCGTCAACAATCCCACCACGAACGGAAAAAGGATCACGGAAAGGAGCGTGAGCGACATTGTCTGCATCACCTGTTGAAACCGTCCAAAGCGCCTGCATCAAAATGGCGTTTCGATATCTGCTGATCACCATCCTCTGCGCCCTGTTCGGTGCGGTGTATGAGGCGTTCAGCCACGGCGTCTATGCCTATGGCATGCTGTACGGCTTTGCCTTCCCCCTTTTAGGCGGCGTCCTCCCTGCCCTGCTCCTTGCAGGAAAAGGAACCAGGATGCCCTCGGACGCTTCCCTGCTGCTGTGGCACTTCGGTGTCTCCGCCCTGACCGTCGGCAGTTTTTTCTCCGGCGCTTTGGAGATATACGGCACCTCCAGCGCCCTTACGCCAGTCTACTGGCTGATGGGGGGCGTGTGCCTGCTCTTCTCCCTGCTGACGGCCCTGTTTCTCCCCGGGACGACGGTTGAAAAAGCGGTTGTCAATCGGTAACGGTTCCTGTATACTGTTTTTCAAACACAGGGAGGAAATCACGATGAACCATCTCGGCACAACGCGCATGGAAACGGAACGGCTTATCCTTCGGCCCTTCGTCCCGGAGGATGCGGCTCCCATGTTTCAGAACTGGGCCAGCGATCCGATGGTGACCCGATATTTGACCTGGCCCACCCACCAGGACCTGTCCGTCACCCATATGGTGGTCAAAAGCTGGATCGATCGATACGAGGATCCCACCTTCTACCAATGGGCTATCCAGCTCAAGTCTCTGGGTGAGCCCATCGGCAGCATCAGCGCCGTAAAGATCGACGAAGCCGCCTGCTCCGTGGAGATCGGGTACTGCATCGGTCAGCCCTGGTGGGGACAGGGGCTGGTGGCCGAGGCCGTCCGGGCCCTCATGGCATTTTTCTTCGAGCAGGTGGGCGTACAGCGCGTCAAGGCGTGCCATCATCCGGACAACCCCAATTCCGGCAAGGTCATGCAAAAATGCGGCATGACCTATGACGGCGCCTGGCCCAAGGAGGGAGAGGCGCTCGAATTGAAGTGGTATTCCCTATCGAGGGAGGCGTAGGTGAACCGTACTTGATGGGGCCGAGGAGGTCGCTCAAAGCGCGTTCTTGGGGCAATTTCTGACGCACTCCATGCACAGGATGCACTCCGTCCCGTTCGCTCTTTTTCTGGAATTGTCCGTCACGTCCACGTCCATGGGGCATACCCTCTTGCACTTTCCGCAGGAGATACATTTGCTTGTATCGCACTTGACGCGGAACAGAGAAAAGTAGCTCATGGGTTTTAGGAAAACGGTTATGGGGCAGATATACTTGCAGAACGCCCGGTTATCCTTCAAAGCAAAGGCAAGGGCTATGCCCGTGACGTAGTACGCCACGTTCCCGACGATGAACGCCCAGAACATGATCCGTTCGATGTTACCGACCTTGGCGAGGAACAGAGCCGCCACGAATATCAGGGAAGCGGAAAATGTGATGTATCGGATCCATCCGATCTTTCTCCGCGGCTCCTGCGGCACCTTGTAGGGAAGGAAATCCAGGACCATAGCTGTCCAGCAGGCATATCCGCACCAACCCCTGCCAAACACGAGGGGACCGAAGATCTTCGCCACGGCATAGTGGATCGTGGCGGCTTCGAAGACGCCGGTGAACAGATAATACCAAAAGCCCTCGATCTGCATGTTTTCGCGGCAGATCAGCCCCAGATAGACCAGCATATAGGACCCGACCAAGAGCTGTACGACGCGCCTTGCGTGCTTGTACTTTCGGATGAACAGGAACAGTCCCAGGGAGATGGAGAGGCCGATATAGCTGAAGTTGAGAAGGTAGAATAGATTCCCTTTCGTCAGCCACAGGGTGATCGCCACGGATTCAAAGATGATCAGCATGAGGATCGGTTTCCAGTATTTCTTCAAAGGATCGCCCCCTTCATAGGCATGTTGTCTAAGTATCGCTATCTGGTTTGTAAGAATACTTTATTATATCGTTGAAGAGAGCGGGTTTCAACAGGGATGTGAAATTGCGGCTGATGGGATTTGCGGCCCTTGCCGCTAAAAAAGCCCCACCGGGGCTTTTTCTATACGCGGCTTCAAATCCCATCAGTCGTAAAGCACAAGGACCACCAGACGGTGGTCCTTGTGCTTTGGTGCGGCTGATGGGATTTGAACCCATAAGCTTTCGCCGACAGATTTTAAGTCTGTTGTGTATGCCGTTCCACCACAGCCGCGCTACGGGCAGTATTGTACAGGCAAACGGCCCGATTTGTCAATGATCAAAGGCTCAAAAGGGCGCCGATCAGGCCCCCTGCGGCCAGGAACAGGACGGGATGGATCTTCTTCAGCTTCGGCAGGAGCATCAGCACCACCAGCACGCCGTACAGGGCCAATGAGATCGGGTCCACATGGAAGGGAACGAAGCTCAGGCTCAGGGAGGCCTTGATCACGGACCAGCCCGCCGCCGCCACCAGGCCGGCCGCCGCCGGGCGCAGGGCTCCGAAGGCGTCGTTCACCAGCTTGGAGCTGCGATACTTCTCTAGGCCCCTGGCCACCAGCACGATCACCGCGATCTGGGGCGCGATCAGGGACAGGGTGGCGATCACGCCGCCCAGGAGCGCCCAGGCCTGGCCATACTGGGACAGCACGCTATACCCCACGTAGGTGGCCGCGTTCACGCCGATGGGGCCGGGAGTGGACTCCGCCACGGCGATAATGTTGGCCAGTTCCTCCCCGGTGAGCCAACCGTATTTGGCGATCATATCCTGCAGGAAGCGGATGCAGGCCATGCCGCCGCCTACGGCCATAAGCCCGGTTTTCATGAACTCGAAGATGAGCAGAAGGATGGTCTTGATCATGCTTTCTTCCACCTCCCTACCAGGATGCCGAACGCCGCGGCAATGAGCACCAGCCACACGGAATCGAGGCCCACCACCGTCAGCAGCAGGAACGCCACGATCACGATGCCCCAGCTGATCCAATCCTTGGCCGCCTTCTTGATGAGGCGCACGATGGTTACCGTCATGAGGGCCGCCACCGCCACCCGGACGCCAGCGAAGATGTGCTGCACCAGGGGGTATTCCATCAGGTTCTGCAGCACGGCGGCGATGATGGTGATGATGATCAGGGGCACCGTCACCACGCCCAGGGAGGCCACGATACCGCCCAGCACCTTGCCGCGCTTATACCCCACGAAGGTGGCGGAATTGATGGCGATGACGCCGGGGGTGCACTGAGCCAGGGAGAAGTAGTCCAGCACCTCCTCCTCCGTGCACCATTTCTTATTGTCCACCAGCTCCCGCATGAGCAGGGGGAGCATGGAATAGCCGCCACCGAACATTACGGCGCCGATCTTCATGAATGTCGTATACAGCTCTAACATTGTTTCACACCACCGGCCAACCGGCCACATACATTCCCAAATAGGCCACAGATCCTGCGATACACAGCAGGGACAACAGCAGATCCACCAGCCGATTCTTCGTCAGCCGCATCATGGCGATGATGACCGGGAAACAGCAGAACAGCTGACGAGGAGCATCCATGACGGACGTTTGGCTGAGGATCACCGGATAATATACCATGAAATACGCTAGATAGCTGACGCGAAGCTCCTTTCCCTTGGTAAAGAGCAGAGCGAGGCTCCCCACGGCAAAGAGCAGACTGGGGAGATACAGGCCGTAGGCTTTACCGATATCGAAGGCGTGGTAAGCTTCGATCAGCTTCCCAGTTTGTACGCCGCACGCCCGGTAAAAGAGAGCGAAGCGGCTCGAATACAGCTCCTCCAGATACTCCACATAGGTGAAGAAGCTGCCGCCCACAGACCGATTAATGGCAAGGTATGTGACGAACCCCAGAGGGACCAAAACGAACGTGGCGCCGACCAGGCCCTTCTTTAGATAGAACCGCCAGGTGACCTCCGACAGGGACCGATACTCCCCCGTCATGTCATTGAAGAATTCCAGCAGCAGCGGGACCACCAAGACGATGCCGATGCGCTCCGTCAGGGCCGCTAAGGCGCCCAGCAGGGAGGCCGGGATAAATAACCGACGACGTGCACAGTAGATGCTGAGCAGGGACAGCAGCAGAAAGGTGCTGGCAGGGATGGTGCAGGTCAGCAGGAAGCTGGGCGGCAGGATCGAATAGTACCACAATGCGCGGACGGCGGAGCGCCGGTCCGAATCGTGCAGGACCAGCAGGTACAGCACGATGCCGCTGAGAATGGCGTTGATGTTGGAAACGAAGAAGCCTGCTCGGATGCTGCTCAAATAGAAGGGGCTGATGAGCCGGACGATCCAGGAATACAGCGGCGGGAACAGCAGATTTAGAAATTTTCCGGCATATTCCGCCGTTTCCACGGCATACCCCTTGTTGGCGATGGAGATGATGCGCCCGGCGTAGAGATGATCCGCCCAGATGTGCTGGATCTCGAAGACGGTCTCCGTATACCCGTTCAGATACAGGCTCCACAGGAACGCCCCCAGCATGAAGACGCCCCGTCCGATGGCCAGCATGAGGACCAGGCGAAGGATCTCCCGCACGTTGACGGTGCTGGTCCGCTGCACCGTGGCAGGAAGCGTCACCTGATCTGCTCCCATGACGAAATCGAAGGCCCGGGGTACGAATCGGATATAGAGCAGGGCGTACAGCAGCAGGACCGCTCCGCCCACGATCATGGACTCCACGTAAACGGGTGTATCCATGACGAGCCAAAGACCGTAGAGCACACACAGTACGGTCAATGGCACGACGATGAATACACCCTTTACTACATCGTTACGCTGCATTTATTTCCTTTGAAGCGCTTTCGGCTTTCCCAGGATCTCCGCATACAGAACGCCCTGGAGCACGGCGTTGGATTGGAGGTTCAACAGCGGGCTCGGATTGGCGTCAGGCGTTTGCGCCGCAGCAGCCGGTTTCTGAGCGGCAGGCTTCGGCGGCGGACAGGATTCCTCCCCCGTCAAGCTGGATTCCGTATGGGTATGTCCGCCCTCCAGCGTGCTGGTGACCACATGGGTATACCGAGGCGTGCCGCCGTAGTTGCCGCTGGGAGCAGGCTTGGTCTTCCCCTGGGCTCTCTCAGCCGCCGTAGGCCAGGGCCACTTGGAATCGACACCGGGGGTCGGCTTCTTTTTCGGCGCAGCAGGAGAGGGCGACTTGGTCTGCCGACTGGTCGTCGCAGATCTGGCGGACGTTGTCGTCTGACCGGAAGGACTATGCTGCGGAGGATACCCAGGCCGCTGTTCAGCCTTCTTTTTCATCTCCTCTTTGCGCTTTTTGCTCGTGATGGAGGTAATGATCCCCACCAGCACGATCAAAAGAATGAACGGATTCACAGTGAGTCCTCGCTCCCTTTACTTATTTCTTGGCGGTGTTGGGATCAGCAGCATGGGAGATCGCGTTGCGCATCTCCGTGTCGGACATGACGTTCTTCATGTTGTAGTAATCCATGACACCCAGCTGGCCCTCTTTGAACGCATGGGCGATGGCGATGGGGATCTCGGCCTCCGCCTCGATGACCTTGGCCCGCATGCCGGCCACGGCCGCCACGTTCTCCTGCTCCTGGGCCACAGCCATGGCGCGGCGCTCCTCGGCCTTGGCCTGGGCGATGCGCTTGTCCGCTTCCGCCTGGTCGATCTGCAGCTGGGCGCCTACGTTACGGCCCACGTCCACGTCCGCGATATCGATGGAAAGGATCTCGAAGGCGGTACCGGCGTCGAGGCCCTTGTCGAGGACGGTGCGGGAGATGGAATCAGGATTTTCCAGAACTTCCTTATGGCTCCGGGAGGAACCGACGGTGGTGACGATGCCTTCGCCGACACGGGCGATGATGGTCTCCTCACCGGCGCCGCCCACCAAACGGTCGATGTTGGCGCGGACGGTGACCTTGGCCTTGGCCTTCAGCTCGATGCCGTCCATAGCCACGGCGGCGATGACGGGGGTCTCGATGACCCGGGGATTGACACTCATCTGCACCGCTTCCAGCACGTTACGGCCGGCCAGGTCGATGGCGCAGGCCTGCTCGAAATCCAGCGGGATGCCGGCGCGCATGGCGGCGATCAGGGCGTTCACGACCCGATCCACGTTGCCGCCCGCCATGTAGTGGGCCTCCAGCTTGTTGAGGGGCAGCTGGATGCCGGCCTTAGTGGCCTTGATCAGGGGGTTGACGATCCGGGCGGGGATGACCTTCCTGAGCCGCATGCCGACCAGGGTGCTGATATTCAGCTTGACGCCGGAAGCGCTGGCCGAAATGAGCAGGCCGATGGGCACGAAGCTGAACAGCAGGGAAAGGAAGATGATGATGAGTACGATGATGATGATGGGGAGAAGCATGTGGTTTTTATCCTCCTGTTTATTGTTCGTTGTATCAACCGCGGGCGTACAGCATGTAGATGACGACATAGATCGCCATGATGAACAGCGGTATGCCCACAAGCAATCCGATCCATTGACGCGTCAGCGTCTTCTTGTCGGGAGCCTCCGGCTCCGGCTGGTTTATGGGCTCCTCAATGCCGCATTTGGGACAGACGTCCGTGGCATAGAGGCAACCGCACTTCTTGCAATACTTCATTTGACGAAAACGTTCAACCCTTCCACCGCTTCCACGACGACTTCCTTCCCGGGTTCGATGAAGTTGCCGTAGGTGGAGACGTTCATGCGCACGCCGTCGATCTCAGCGATGCCGGTGGGACGAAGGGCGGTCACAGCCGTGCCGGTCTTGCCCACCAGGCTCATGCCCTTCTCCTTGATCACCGGAGAGGATTCCCCCTCCACCGCCGTGCTATTCACGATACGGGACCTGGACAGGGCCCCCTTCTGGAAGGAGCGGATAAACAGCACGATGATGATCGCCAGCAGCAGCACCAGCACGGCGGTGACGATCAGCGCCGCCGTCAGGGAATTGGCCAGGAACTGCATCACGACGATCGCCGCAAAGGAAGCGATGCCGAGACCGCCGGCCACGCCGAATCCCGGCGTGAACATCTCCACGATGAACATCAGGATGCCGAATAGGAAACACAATATACATGGCACAGCCAATGGACCGAGAGCTGAAAGCATAACAGACCTCCTTTGCTTTCTTTTTCTCCTTTTCTATTATGCCCTATTCCATACTAAATTGCAAGTGCTTCCTTCATTGCATATTTTTATATAAAGTGTTATACTTTGAACCAAGATCTTTCGAAGGAGGAGGCCGTATGATCGCTCTTTTGGCGAGGCTTTTTCTTCATAACGATACAGACGAGGAGGCTGTGCGGCACGGCTACGGCATGATCTGCGGCTGCGTGGGCATCGTGCTCAACCTGATCCTCAGCTGCTTCAAGATCGTTTTGGGGGCGCTGATCGGCTCCCTGGCCATCCAGGCCGACGGGTTCAACAACCTGGGCGACGTAGGCTCCTCCCTCGTTTCCCTGGGCGGGTTCATCCTCTCGGGAAAGAAGCCCGACGCGGAACACCCCTATGGGCACGGCCGGGCGGAGTACCTTTCTGCGCTGGTCATCGCTTTCCTGATCCTGCTTATGGGGTTCGAGCTGATCAAAAGCTCCGTGGAAAGCCTCGTTTCCCGGGCGCCCGCGCCGGTCTTCACCGTGGCCGCCTTCGTGGTGCTCCTTTGCTCCATCGGCGTCAAGCTGTACATGGCCCTGTATAACACGCGGTACGGGAAAAGGTATGCTTCCTCCGCCATGCTGGCCACCGCCAAGGACAGCCTCTTCGACTGCATTACCTCCGGCGCCGTCCTGCTGTCCATGGGTCTCAATCGGATATGGGGCATCAACGCGGACCCCTGGTGCTCGTTGGGCGTCTCCCTCCTCATCCTATGGGGCGGGTATGGCACGGCCAAGGAGACGGTCGATCTGCTGCTGGGCAAGAAGGCCGACCCGGAGCTGGTACGATCCATCGCCGACACCGTCACCGCCCACGAGGGGATCCTGGGCGTACATGATCTGTACGTCCACGATTACGGTCCCGGTCGGATGATGATCACCCTCCACGCGGAGGTGGACGAGGACGCCGACATGCTCTCCACCCACGATATGATCGACAACATCGAATGGGAGCTGAACAAGAAATACAGCTGCCTCTCCACCATCCATATGGACCCCATCGCCGTGAACAACCCGGAGACCGACGAAGCCAAGGCCCAGGTGAAGCAGGCCTTGAAAAACATCGACGACAGGATCACCATCCACGACTTTAGGCTAGTCCGAGGACAGACCCACACCAATCTGGTCTTCGACATATCTGCGCCCTATGAGATCAAGCTGACGGATAGGGAATTGAAGGCACGTGCGGTGCAGGAGATCGTTGCCGTCAACGAAGCATTCAACCCGGTCATCACCATCGACAGACGCTGAAAGGATCTGTATATGCTGCCTGTTCTTTGCTACGGAGACATCTGCGCCGACCTGCTCATCCCCTACGGACGAGCCCTGGCCGCCAACAGCTCCATGGTGGATCCCGATGCTCTGACGGTCCATTTCTCCCATGGCGGGAGCGTCGCCAACACCGCCGTGACCCTGGCCCGCCTGGGCGCGCCGGCCCTGTTTCTCGGCACCGCCGGTCAGGACGCCTTCGGACGGGCGCTTAAGGAGGGGCTGGAAAAGGAGGGCGTGGACGCCTCCCTGCTCACGCTGAAGGATGCCTCCATGACCACCATGGTCCTGCTGGTGCTGGACGAACAGGGGGAACGGGTCCCCTTCGCCTTCCCTCGCGTGGGAGCAAGCCAGCATAAGATCACTTCGGATCAGATCCCGGACGATATCCTTTCCAGCATCTCCTGGATGCATTCCTCCGGCATGACGTTGCGGGAGGATCCGGCGGCCGCCAACCAGCTGGATCTCATGGGTCGCTGCCACGCCGCCGGCATCCCCGTGGCCCTGGACGTGAACGCACGGCTGGAATCCATTCAAGACAGCACCTTCGCCCAAAACATGCAGGCGGCCCTTGGCTGCTGCGATGTGCTGTTTGGCTCCGCGGAGGACGAGCTCTGCCCCCTGGTGAACGAAACGGACCCGGACAGAGCGGCGAAGAAGCTGCTGGAGATCGTGCCCATGGTGGTCGCTCGTCAGGGCGAGAAAGGCGCTACGGTGTACACCCGGGACGCGGTCTTCTCCTCCCCTGCCTTCTCCGTGCCCATTCGGGACAGGGTGGGCGCCGGAGACGTTTATGACGGCGCTTTCTTAGCCGCCCTGCTGCAGGGATATACGCCCCAGGAGGCCAATCGGCGAGCCTGCGCCGCCGGCGCCTGGTGCGTCTCCCATTTCGGCGGCAGAAGCGGCCCCACCCAGGAAGAGCTGCAAACGATCCTCCTTTCCAGCACAAAAAAGGTGTTTTGACCCCCTGACGACCATAGCATGTCTCCAAAAGACAGGTATGCCGTGCTATTTGACCATGCCGCGACCTGCCCAGTTAGCATATGCTCCGCAAATACTTCAAACGATATCAAAATCCAATATGGGTCATTCTTGTATAAATGACACAAAAAAGACAGAATTTTATAGATAAATAGGCATTTTTAAGTATGGACAAGTGCAAATTAAGATGATATAATGAGCCAAACTTGAAAGGAGTTTTACCATGAACAAGACTGAATTTATCAAAGCGATCGCTGAGAAAACCGGCCTGTCCAAAAAGGATGCCGCTGCAGCTGTTGCTGCTGCTTTAGAAACGATTACCCAAACCATCAAGGAGGACACGGTCTCTCTGTCCGGCTTCGGCACCTTCGGCTGCAAGCATCGCGTAGCTCGTGAGGGCAAGAATCCTCGGACCGGCGAACTGGTGACCATCTCTGCCGCCAACGTTCCCTATTTCAAGGCCAGCAAATCCCTGAAGGAGACCGTGAAATAAGCTTTCGCCAAAGATCGCGGGTCGGGACTTCCCCGGCCCGTTTTTTTGTGATATACTCCCTTTGGAGGTGTCTATGGAACAGTTTTCCCTCTTTGCCAAGGAGGCGCCGCAGCCGCTGGCGGCTCGGCTCCGCCCTCAAAATCTGGACGAATTCGTGGGTCAGACCCATCTGCTGGGGCCTGGCAAAGTGCTGCGCCGGCTGATCGAAAGCGACCAGGTCTCCTCCATGATCTTTTGGGGCCCTCCGGGTGTGGGCAAGACCACCCTGGCCCGCATCATTGCTAACCGAACGAAATCCGCATTCATTGACTTCTCCGCCGTGACCAGCGGCATCCGGGAGATCCGCACCGTCATGCAGCAGGCGGAGGAGAATCGGCGCTTCGGCGACCGAACCATCCTGTTCGTGGACGAGATCCATCGGTTCAACAAGGCCCAGCAGGACGCCTTCCTGCCCTTTGTGGAAAAGGGCAGCATCATCCTGATCGGCGCCACCACGGAGAATCCGTCCTTTGAGATCAACGGGGCCCTTCTCTCCCGCTGCAAGGTGTTCGTCCTGCAGGCGCTGAAGACGGAGGAGCTGGTTGGGCTGCTGCGTCGCGCTGTTACTGACCCAAGAGGGTTTGGAAAAGAACACGTCAATATCACTGACGAGATGCTGAACATGATCGCCGTCTTTTCAAATGGGGACGCCCGCAGCGCCCTCTCCACGTTGGAGATGGTGGTCCTCAACGGGGACATGGACGCCGCAGGCAACATCACCGTCACAAGGGAGACCCTGGAACAGTGCATCTCCAAGAAGTCGCTGCTGTACGACAAGAACGGCGAGGAACACTATAACCTGATCTCCGCCCTCCACAAGTCCATGCGGAACTCCGATCCGGACGCGGCGGTGTACTGGCTGGCCCGCATGCTGGAGGCCGGCGAGGACCCGCTTTACATCGCCCGGCGGGTGACCCGCTTCGCCAGCGAGGATGTGGGCCTGGCGGACCCCCACGCCATCGAGATCGCCGTGGCCGCCTACCAGGCCTGCCACTTCATCGGCATGCCGGAGTGCAGCGTACATTTGACGGAGGCGGTGGTGTATATGTCCATGGCTCCCAAGTCCAACGCCATGGACGTGGCATACCTGGAAGCGAAGCAGGATGCGCTCAAACAGCTGGACGAGCCGGTGCCTTTGAACATCCGCAATGCGCCTACGGGGCTCATGAAGGACCTGGGGTACGGCAAGGGATACAAGTACGCCCACGACTATGAGGACAAGCTGACCAGCATGCAGTGTCTGCCGGATTCCCTGCTGGGCCGAGAGTACTTCCGACCTACGGAGCAGGGCCTGGAGGCAAAGTATAAGAAGCGTCTCGAAGAGATCAAGGCCTGGAAGAAGGAGCACTGATCTTCTCCCCCATCCATACAGAAAAGCAGGAAGCCTTTCGACTTCCTGCTTTTTGTTTGCGCCTGTGACTTACTTGTAGAGGCCGCGGTTGGTGTAGGTGGTGTGCAGCAGCTCGTGGGCCTTGTGGCTGCAGGGCTCGCCCAGGTAGTCCTTGTACAGCTTCTGGACTTCCTTGTTCTCGTGGGACTTACGCAGCGGCATGTTGGCGTCCTCGCCGTAGAGGCCGGCCGCGCGGATGGCCCGCACGTCGTGGAAGTTCTTGAAGTTGCTGGGCACGATGGGCTGACCGCCGCCGTTGACGCAGCCGCCGGGGCAGGCCATGACTTCGATGAAGTGATAGTCCTTCTCGCCCCGCTTCACCATGTCGAGGAGCTTGCTGGCGTTCTCCAGGCCGGAGGTGACCGCCACCCGGACCTTGAGGCCGTTCAGGTCGTACTCGGCTTCCTTGATGGCTTCGACGCCGCGGACGGCTTCGAACTCCACCTTCTCCAGGGTCTTGCCGGTGACCACTTCGTACACGGTACGGAGGGCCGCTTCCATGACGCCGCCGGTGGCGCCGAAGATGTGGCCGGCGCCGGAGGCTTCGCCCAGCAGATCGTCCGCAACTTCGTCAGGCAGCTTGTCGAAGATGATGCCGGCCTTCTTGATCATGCGGGCCAGCTCACGGGTGGTCAGGGACACGTCCACATCGGGCAGGCCGTTGTGGCCCAGCTCAGGACGGTTGCACTCGAACTTCTTGGCCGTGCAGGGCATGACGGACACGCAGAAGATGTCCTTGGGATCGATGCCCGCATGCTCGGCGTAGTAGCTCTTCACCAGCGCGCCATACATGCCCTGGGGGGACTTGCAGGTGGACAGGTTGGGGATGAACTCGGGATAGTAGTGCTCGCAGAACTTGATCCAGCCGGGGCTGCAGGAAGTGATCTGGGGCAGGGGCCCGCCGTTCTGGATGCGCTGGATGAGCTCGGTGCCTTCCTCCATGATGGTCACGTCGGCGGCGTTGTCCACATCGAACACCTTGTCGAAGCCCAGACGGCGGCAGGCCGCGATGAGCTTGCCTTCCACGTTGGTGCCCATGGGGATGCCGAAGCACTCGCCGATCTGAACACGAACGGAGGGCGCGGGGGCGATGACCACATGCTTGGTGGGATCGGAGAGGGCCTTCCAGACCTTGTCGGTGTCGTCCCGCTCGGTGAGGGCGCCGGTGGGGCACACCTGGATGCACTGGCCGCAGTTCACGCAGCTGGTGTCCGCGAGAGGCATCTCGAAGGGGCTGGACACGTGGGTCTTGTAGCCGCGCATGCTGGCGCCGATGACGTGGGCGTGCTGCACGTTTTTGCAGACCGCGATGCAGCGACGGCACAGGATGCACTTGCTGTTGTCGCGGATGAGGTGGATGGCGGACTCATCGAGATCCGGCTGCATGGGCTCGGCGGGACGGAACTTGTCGGGGTCGGCGCCGTATTCCTGGGCCAGGGTCTGCAGTTCGCAGTTGGTGGAACGGACGCAGCCAAGGCAGTCCATCCGGTGGTTGGAGAGCATGAGCTCCAAGGTCATCTTGCGGGAAGCGCGCAGGGCGGGGGTGTTGGTCTGGACCTCCATCCCCTCGGCCACCTGCTGGAGGCAGGCCACGGGGTTGGAGCGGGCGCCCTTCACCTCGACCACGCACATACGGCAAGCGCCGATGGCATTAACGTCCTTCAGGTAGCAGAGGGTGGGGATATGGACGCCAGCCTTCTCCGCCGCCATCAGTACAGTGTAATCAGAAGGGACCTCGACTTCGATCCCGTTGATCTTGACATGAACAGTATTCATTGGGTTCCTCCTTATTTCTTGCTGATGGCACCGAAGCGGCAGGTATCCATACAGGTACCGCACTTGATGCACTTGGCCTGATCGATGACGTGGGGCTGCTTCACGGTGCCGGTGATGGCGTTGACGGGGCACTTGCGGGCGCAAGCCGTGCAGCCGCGGCACTTATCGGGATCGATCTCGTAGCGCAGGAGCTTCTTGCACACGCCGGCGGGGCAGCGCTTGTCGACCACGTGGGCCACATACTCGTCGCGGAAGAACTTCAGCGTGGAGAGCACGGGGTTGGGCGCGGTCTGACCCAGGGCGCAGAGGGCGTTGGCCTGGATGTACTTGCAGAGCTCCTCCATCTTGTCCAGGTCCTCCAGCGTGCCGTTGCCGCTGGTGATCTTGTCCAGCATCTCCAGCAAGCGGCGGGTGCCGATACGGCAGGGAACGCACTTGCCGCAGCTCTCGTCCACGGTGAAGTCCAGATAGAACCGGGCCACGTCCACCATGCAGGTGGAGTCGTCGAGAACGATCATACCGCCGGAACCCATCATGGCGCCGATGCTCTTGAGGTTCTCGTAGTCGATGGGCAGATCCAGGAACTTGGCAGGGATGCAGCCGCCGGAAGGACCGCCGGTCTGAACGGCCTTGAACTCTCTCCCGTTGGGGATGCCGCCGCCGATATCGTAGATGATCTGGCGGAGGGTGGTGCCCAGAGGAACTTCCACAAGACCGGTGTTGTTGATCTTGCCGCCCAGCGCGAACACCTTGGTGCCCTTGCTGCCCTCGGTGCCCATGGAAGCGAACCACTCGGCGCCCTTGAGGATGATCTGGGGGATGTTGGCCAGGGTCTCCACGTTGTTGATGATGGTGGGCTGACCAAAGAGGCCCTTGTTGGCGGGGAACGGCGGCTTGGTCTTGGGCTCGCCGCGGTTGCCCTCGATGGAGGTCAACAGAGCGGTCTCTTCGCCGCACACGAAGGCGCCGGCGCCCAGACGCACGTCGATGTCGAAATCAAAGCCGGTGCCGAAGATGTCCTTGCCCAGCAGGCCGTACTCACGGGCCTGACGGATGGCGATCTGCAGACGATGCACGGCGATGGGGTACTCAGCACGGACGTAGATGTAGCCCTGATTGGCGTTGATGGCATAGCCCGCGATGCACATGGCTTCCAGGATGGCGTGGGGATCGCCTTCCAGCACGGAACGATCCATGAACGCGCCGGGGTCGCCTTCGTCGGCGTTGCAGACCACGTACTTGTTGGGGGTCTGGTTGACGGCAGCGAACTTCCACTTGAGGCCGGTGG
>JAEEGH010010579.1_pt1 | contig 21128 bp, 38 predicted proteins | sample 9134181 | NCBI WGS metagenome assembly JAEEGH01 (sample SAMN16246544, study PRJNA631951) | gut metagenome | biome: gut microbiome; feature: rumen; material: DP-attached | host: Bos | place: Iran: Karaj | collected 2018-10
CGACCGCACAGACGACGTTTTCCACCGTGAGCGTTATGCCGAAGCGCTCCGCCGTTTCGAGGAAGCCGCCGAGGGCTTCGATATTCCTTTCGATATGATGATCGGAAGCGGGACCGCCCCAGAGGTGCAGTACCATGAGCCGCGCGCCGAGCCGATCTGCGATGCGGCAGTTATTGAAAAAGCGCCGTCCCGCATCCATGACCTCATCGTCGGAGCCGCGGCTCAAAAGCTCGCCTATCGCCTTGTCCGCGTGGAGCACGGGTATGGGCATGCCGATCTCCTTCGAGATCGCTTCGACCGCGGGGATATACTCGTCGAGGAGCCCGTCCCACGAGGGATAGACCATGAATTCGAGCCCGTCCGCCTCAAGCTGCGGATAAAACTCCCTGAGGAGCCGGGGATCGCGCCCGTTGAACCTTGTGATAAGCGCCCCGGAGGAGCAAAGTACGCCCTTTATCATAAACACTACCTGCCTTTTCCTAAATTATAATACCTCCGCGATTGTTTATCAACAGCAATTATAATTGACAGCAAAGCCTGCGGGTGGTAGTATAAGGGCATGATAGATATCCATTGTCACATAATACCCGGTGTGGACGACGGCGCGTACGACCGCGAGGAGAGCCTTATAATGGGCCGCATGGCCGAGGCGTGCGGCGTGACCGACATTATCGTTACTCCGCACTGCAATATCCCGAGGGGGTTCTTCAACTTCTGCGGTCACGATTATGACGCCGCAGTCGGTTCTCTGCGCCGCGCTTTCGGTGAAGCCGGCATAAATATCCGGCTCCACCGCGGCATGGAGGTCTTCGGCATGGACGATACGGCGGGCATGCTTGACGACGACAGCATAATCACGCTTGCCGCGTCGAAGTATCTCCTTATCGAATTCGCCTTTGACGACGACATGTGGCGCGTCCGCGACGTGCTCCGCTCTCTTTTAAGGCGCGGCGTAACGCCCATCGTGGCACATCCGGAGCGGTATTATCCCGTTATGGACGATCTGCGTTTCGCGCTCGATTGGGTGGATATGGGCTGTCTTTTGCAGCTCAACCGGACGAGCCTGCTGTACGGTCCCGACGAGCCGGAGGCAGCCGCGGCGTTCGAGCTTCTGGAGCTTCGTGCGGCGCATTTTATCGCGACGGACGCCCATGACATGACTTACCGCACGACGGAGCTTGTCGACGCGTACGACCTGATAAGCGAGAAGTATTCGCCCGAATGGGCATGGCTCCTGATGCAGGAAAACCCGCGCCGCGTGCTCGAAAATGAGGAAGTGCTCAGTCTTTCGCCGTTGAGGAGGCGCGTATGACGATCAACGATATCCCGCTCATTTCGACGCGGGAACAGCTTGCCGAAGTCGTGCGGGAGATCGGTTTTCTCCCGTTTTTTGCGAGCGGCATAAAGGGCTTCTCCCTGAAGGAGCACGTCGACCCCGCGGTTTGGTTCGTGGAGGGCGTCGACGGACCGTGGGAATGGAAGACGGACGTCGGCGTTTACGGCAAGCTGTTTCGCGGCAAGGCGGTGTTCATGACGCCGGAATGGTACGCGATACTCGCCTGCTTCCGGCGCGACGGCTATGATTTCGAGGGGATGTATGAGGACGGGCTCGTTCCGCACGGCGCGGTGAGCATTATGGCGGAGCTTGAGAAGGGCTCTGCGCCCGGGATATTCCCGGAGGACGATCTTGCGCTCCTCCCCATGCCCGGCATGGGCGTGCTCTCGACCGACCTGCGCGTGCGCACGGGCATGACGGACAAGGCTTCGGGCTTTGACAACATAATCAGCCTTCTGCAGATGAAATGCTTCATTCTGCCGACGAGCTTCGAGTACTCGATCGACAGGCACGGGCGCCCCTACGGTTGGGGGCTCGCGCGGTATTCGCTCTCGGACTCGAAATACAAGCCGCTTATCGACGCGGCGGAGGCGAAATACTCCCCCGCGGAAGCGAAGGAGCTTTTGATCGCGCACGTTTCAAAGCTTTGCCCCGGAACGACCGTAAAGCAGGCTGAGAGGCTAATAAAATAGGTGAGAGGCTAATTCAGAATCAACTTACAATTATCTGTTTTTTTGTTTTTCGATAAATATTTATTGCCATTTCCTTCTTGTTGTGCTATAATAGTCTTGAAGGAGGCGAGATTATGCACCGCATATCCTGTCTGGCACTGTTGATCATCCTCATTTTCGTGTTCACATTAAGCAATTGCTGCGAACTGACAGACCAAACCAAGATCAGTGACTTATACCTTAACAATAAAGAGGTTTTTCTGGCCTCCGTCGAGAGCGGCGATTATTCCGAAGTTGAAAAGCTGAAAGGGATCAAACAGGTATATGATTACGATGGCGAGGTGACCTTCCTTTGTGGCTCCAAAGGTCTCGCCGTATCCGGCTCCTCTTACGGCATCCTGTACACTGATAGAGATTTCTTTACTGAGGAGGTCTCCGAGGGTTGGACCGTTACCATAGACGGGAACACAGTCCGCAAGGTGTATGAACGCCGAAATCGTGTAATAAAATATGTTTCACTTGGAAATGGGTTCTGGTATTTCGAAGACCATGATTGAAAACGACCGCGTTAAGCGGTCGTTTTTCGATGAAGATTTTTTTACCAGGTCTCGTTCTGAAGCTCAAGCATCTCCTGCTTTGCCTTCTGCACGTCCTGCTGCTGGGCGGTCTTGGGATTGTAGAGGCTGCGCTTGCGCATCTCCTCGAATACGCAGAGCTGGTCGTTGGCGCACTCGGTCATGTTCCTTGTGAGCACCTGCCTGAGCTGCGGGCTCGAAGCCTCGGTGCAGCTGCCGGCGTAGGTGGTGGTCATGTTCTTCTCGGTATGGAGAAGATCGGTGAGAAGCTCCCTTTCGTTAAGGGATTCGGGTTTGTAATTTCGGTCCATCTTCCTTTCCTCCTTCAGTTCCTTGTCTCCAGAAAGTCCCGGAGCGCGTCGAAATGCTGCCTGTGATGCTCCGCGTGGGTCGCCGCCATCGACTTAAGCGCCTGATCGCTGAAGCGCGATTCGTAGACCTTGCACTTCTTATAGGCGAGCGCTTCGGAATACATCTCGTCCTTGACGACCGTGAGATCGCCGTCCGCTATTGTCCCCTGCGTGGAGCCGTCCATGAACCAGGGTTGATTGTTGTTGTTCTGCATATATGCCTCCTTTGAAAAAAGTATAGGCTTATTATTTGCGGAACGGATCAAAAAATGCATAAAAAAACGCAGGAACGGTATTTCGTTCCTGCGAATTTTTTGTTTATGATCTTCAGATCAGCTCGATAAGAGCCATCTCAGCGGCGTCACCGCGGCGGGGACCCAGCTTCAGGATGCGGGTGTAACCACCGTTCTTGCCGTCATACTTGGGAGCGAGCTCGTTGAAGAGCTTCTCCACAACGGGGAAGTTGGCCTCGGTGCGCTTTTCGAAATCGGCCTTCTTCTCCTTATGCTGCTGGACTTCGGTGATGTTGTAAAGGGAAGCGATGATCTGCCTTCTCGCATGGAGCTTGGAGGGCTTGTCGATCTTCTTCTCAACTTCGACTTCCTGCTGCTTGTCGTTATAGGTCTTCTTGGTGACAGTCTCTGTATTCTTATACTCAGCCACGGCGATGGTGATGAGCTTCTCGACGATGGGGCGGAGCTCCTTGGCGCGGGTCTCGGTAGTTACGAGCTTGCCGTTCCAAAGGAGAGCGGTCGCCATATTGCGGAACATAGCATCACGCTGATCGGTGGGCTTGTTGAGCTTACGGTTAGGCATAACTTTTTCCTCCTAAAATATTGCCATTCGGCTAAAGAAATTATTCGTCGCTTTCTCTGAGGGAAAGTCCCAGGCCTGCCAGCTTCTGCTGGACCTCCTCGAGGGATTTACGGCCGAGGTTGCGGACCTTCATCATTTCCTCCTCATTACGCTCGACCAGCTCCGCAACGGAGTTGATGCCGGCGCGCTTGAGGCAGTTATAGCTCCTGACGGAAAGATCCAGCTCTTCAATGGGGGTCTCAAGAAGCTTGGACTTGTCGTCCGCATTCCTGTCCTCAAAGATGGGGTCATGCTGGTTATCCTCGGTGAGGTTGATGAACAGGCTCAAATGCTCGGTCATAATGTTGGCTGCCTTGGAAACAGCCTCCTCGGGACGGATAGCGCCGGAGGTCCAAACCTCGAGCGTGAGCTGATCGTAGTCGGTGGTGTTGCCGACGCGGGTATCGTCCACGCGGAAGTTTACCTTGGTGATCGGCGTGAAGATGGAATCAACGGCTATTTCACCGATCGCCATACCGGGCTTCTTGTTCTTGTCGGCCGAAACGTAACCGCGCCCCTGATCGAGGACGATCTCCATATAGAGGCGGGCATTTTCGCCCAGAGTTGCGATGTGCAGATCGGGATTTACGATCTCCACGTCGGCGTCTGTGATGATATCGCCGGCCTTGACTTCGCACTCGCCCGTGGCGTCAATGACGACACGCCTGGCGCCCTCGCCGTGGATCTTGGTGCGCAGCTCCTTGATGTTGAGGATGATCTCAGTCACGTCCTCTTTCACACCTTCAATGGTGGAAAACTCATGAAGCACACCGTCGATCTTGACGGAGGTTGCAGCGACGCCGGGAAGCGAGCTAAGAAGCACGCGGCGCAGACAGTTGCCGAGAGTTGTACCGAAGCCGCGCTCCAAAGGCTTGACCTCGAAACGACCGTACCTGTCGGTAAGCTCAACGCACTCAATTTTGGGTCTTTCAATTTCCAACATCAAACTCTCCCCTCTCTTTCATTAAGCGTACAGGGTATCCGCCGAAACCGGCGGACGTGGGTTTCAATTCATTACCTGGAATAGTGCTCAACAATGAGATGCTCCTCAATGATGACGTCGATATCATCACGCTGGGGCATACCGACTACGGTGCCCTTGAGATTCTCAGCATCGAGCGAGAGCCACTTGGGCATCTTGCCGTCTGCACCCTGCTCACGGATCGCCTTGAAGCACTCCATATCGCGGCTGTTGCTGCGAACGGAAATGACCTGACCGGGCTTTACGATGTAGGAGGGGATGTCGACCTTCTTGCCGTCAACGGTGATGTGACCGTGTACAACGAGCTGACGGGCCTGCGCGCGGCTTGCGCCGAAGGCAAGGCGGTAAACTACGTTGTCGAGCCTGCGCTCACAGAGAGCGAGGAGGTTGTCACCGGTTACGCCACGCATATTGGTGGCCATTTCGTAATACTTCCTGAACTGGGACTCCAGCACGCCGTACATCCTGCGGACCTTCTGCTTCTCACGAAGCTGGATACCGTAGTTGGACTGCTTGCGCTGACGAGCCTGACCATGCTGTCCGGGAGGGGTGGGACGCTTGGTGAACGCGCACTTCGCGCTGTAGCACCTTTCGCCCTTGAGGAAGAGCTTGCAGCCTTCCCTGCGGCACTGCCTGCAAACGGAATCAGTATATCTTGCCATAATCGTTTGCCTCCTTATACTCTCCTGCGCTTGGGAGGACGGCAACCGTTGTGGGGAATGGGCGTAACGTCTTTGATCATGTTGATCTCAAGACCTGCAGCCTGCAGAGAACGGATTGCGGACTCACGGCCAGCGCCGGGACCCTTGACATAAACTTCTACAACACGCATGCCATGCTCCATGGAAGCCTTGGCAGCCTGCTCCGCCGCCATCTGAGCAGCGAAGGGAGTGCTCTTCCTGGAACCGCGGAAGCCGCAGCCGCCGGCGGAAGCCCAGGAAATCGCGTTGCCGTTAAGATCGGTGATCGTAACGAGAGTGTTGTTGAAAGAGGAACGGATGTGTGCCTGACCGCGCTCGATATTCTTCTTCTCGCGGCGCTTACGGCTGGTAATCTTCTTACCTTTGACCTGCTTAGCCATTATCGCTTTTCCTCCTTACTTCTTTCTGGACATCTGACGCTTCGGGCCCTTGCGAGTCCTTGCGTTCTGCTTGGTGGACTGACCGCGAACGGGCAGACCCTTGCGATGACGTACGCCGCGGTAACAGCCGATCTCAATGAGACGCTTGATGTTGAGCGCGGTCTCACGCCTTAAATCACCCTCAACCTTGAGGTGCTTATCAATGTAATCCCTGAGCAGGTTGACATCGTTCTCGGAAAGGTCCCTGACGCGAATGTCGGGATCCACACCGGTTTCCGCCAGGATCTTCTTGGAAGTGGAGAGACCGATACCGTAGATATAGGTAAGGCCGATCTCAACACGCTTGTCCCTGGGCAGATCTACGCCACTTATACGTGCCATTAGATTGTTTTACCTCCGTAAATAATGATGTTATGATCGTTATCCGGGAATATCCCTTCCCGATGGGGGTATAATCACCTGCCGATTCCCGATTTAGACCTTTGCCAAGCAACCACTCATTGGCCAAAGTCCAAACCGGGCAGCCGCACCGGACAGGAAATGATCTTACACTGTCTGAAGAAGTTACCGCACCTCGCGAAAGTGAAGTGTTCTTCGCGAGCGAACATCCCTCAAATCGAAACGGGCGATCGCCTTAAGGCGCTCATCAGCCCTGCTTCTGCTTATGACGGGGATTCTCACAAATGATCATGACGCGGCCCTTGCGCTTGATGATCTTGCACTTTTCACACATGGGCTTTACAGACGGCCTGACTTTCATGGTTTCTCCTCCTTGATAGTTTTAAACTTTATTTGAACCGCGGATCTGCCGTGTCAAGCGGCAGGATCCGCAGCGCTTTTGCAATTCTCGCAAAAGGCGTAAGCATGAAGCGGAAGGCTTCAGTTCTTTGCTCGCCAGGTGATGCGGCCGCGGGTGAGGTCATAGGGAGAAGGCTCGACTGTGACCTTGTCGCCGGTCAAAATACGAATGAAGTTCTGGCGGAGCTTGCCCGAGATCGTCGCAATGATCTTATGACCGTTTTCAAGCGTGACCTCGAACATGGTGTTGGGGAAGGTGTTGGTAACGACGCCTTCGACCTCGATAACATCCTGCTTGGACATGTCAAACCTCCTTCTTAAAAGATTCGCTGTTTAGGACTGACCTAACCTTTTTGACTGAATGGATGAGCATTGCGTCATCCACACGACGCCCCTCCGAAAGCAGTTTCTCAAGCTCCTCATCCTTATAGCGGAGCAGAGTCACATGCTTCGGTTTCTTGACCTTGGGCTTCGCCATCGGGCGGTTTTTACCGTCAGAAAGGAGAAGAAGAGCCTCCCCTTCCCTCCGATCACGGACACCGACGACAAAATATATTTTGCCGGCATCGTGCCCGCGCAGCGCCACGGCAGCATGCCCAAGGACGTTTTTGATGCTTTCCGGACCGGAAAACGGCCCGTAATTGCAAGAAATATCGCTCATTTCAGAACCTCCGTTCTGAGTACATGACGCAACTAATAAATGATATCACACAATCACACTAATGTCAATAGTTCGGATGAATTTTTTCCGACGATCAAAGTGTTCTCGTAATGCGCCGCGGGGGAACCGTCCTGAGTGGAGCAAGTCCATCCGTCGCGGGCTATCACTATGCGCCAGGTGCCGAGACTTATCATGGGTTCGATGGCGAGCGTCATGCCTTCATAGAGCTTTGCGCCCTTGCCCATGCGGGGGTCGACGTAATTGGGCACTTCGGGCGGCTCATGCATGCTGGTGCCGATGCCGTGACCGACCATATCCCTTATGACGCCGTAGCCGTACTCTTTGGCATGGGTCTCTACCGCCCTTGCGATATCGATGAGGTGGTTTCCCTCCACCGCCTGCTCGGCGCCGAGGAAGAAGCACTCCTTTGTGACCTCGACGAGCTTTCGGACATCGGGATCGACGTCGCCAACAAGGAAAGTCCTTGCGGCGTCGCCGTGCCAGCCGTCGACTATCGCGCCGCAGTCGATGCTGATAATATCGCCGTCCCTGAGCTTCCGCTTTTTGGAGGGGATGCCGTGAACGACGACCTCGTTTATAGAGGTGCAGATCGAAGCGGGGTAGCCGCTGTAATTCAGGAACGAGGGGACTCCCCCGTGCTTCCTGATGAACGCCTCCGCCTCTTTATCGAGTTCGTAAGTTGATATCCCGACCTCGACGAGCGTTTCGAGATAATTGAGCGTTTCGCCGACGAGACGGCCTGCGACGCGCATTTTCTCAAGCTGTGAGGGGGATTTTATTGTTATTCTTTCTGACATTCTTATTTCCCGGAATGGGGACACGAAGCCAAAGGGGGAAATAAAGCCCCCTTTGGCTCAGCGATCCTCAAAAAGATCAAAGATATTCTGCGCGACTTCGTCCACGGCGCCCATACCGTTCACGACGGAAAGAAGCTCCCTCTCCCTGAAGAACTCGATGAGGGGGAAGGTCTGTTCCGCGTAGACGCTGAGGCGGTGGCGGACGGTCTCGGGCTTGTCGTCATCCCTTGCGACGAGCCTTGTTCCGCACTCGGCGCAATAGAACTCGTCTCCCCGGTCGGTATCGACGCTGTACGTGCGTTTGCACGCCGGGCACACGCGGCGCCTTGCCATACGGTCGATGATGCTGTCATCGGGCACGTCGATGCAGACGGCGCGGTCGATATCGGAGAACTCCAGCAGGCGTTCCGCCTGAGGGATCGTGCGGGGGAATCCGTCGAGAAGGAAGCCGTTCACGCAGTCGTCCTGCTTGATACGGTTCTCGACCATGCCGATGATTATCTCATCCGGCACGAGCTCGCCATTGTCGATAAGGGCTTTTGCCCTTAAACCGAGCGGCGTCCCAGAAGCGATTTCAGCCCGCAGCATATCTCCGGTGGAAATATGTGCGAGCGAATATCGTTCAGCTATTTTGGCCGCCTGGGTGCCTTTACCGGCACCCGGCGGACCTAAAAGTATCAGCTTCATATAAAGCTTTTCTCCATTAACCGAGGAAGCCCTTGTAATGACGCATCAGCAGGAGCGAATCCAGCTGCTCCGCAGTCTCGAGCGCGACGGATACCATAATGAGTACGGAAGTCGCACCGAAGCGGGAGAGAAGGTCAATACCCAGAACCTTGAGCAGTATGGAGGGGATGATCGCGATGAGGCAGAGATAGAGCGCGCCGAACATGGTCAGGCGGCTGGACTTCTTCTGCAGATAATCGCTGGTGGGCTTACCGGGGCGAATGCCGGGGATGAAGCCGCCGTTCTGCTGCAGGTTCTTGGAGATCTCCACAGGGTTAAAGCTGATGGAGGAGTAGAAGTACGCGAATCCGATGATGAGCAGACCGTAGAGGACGTAATAGATGATCACGCCCAGCGGGTTGTTCGTCGAGGGACTGAAGTAAGTGTTGACAAACTTGGGGAAGCCCGCGCTGTTGGTGCCCCAGAACTGGGCGATCATAGCGGGGACCTGCAGGAGAGTCATGGCGAAGATGAGGGGCATAACGCCGTTGGCGTTCGCCTTCATCGGAATGTGCGTGGACTGACCGCCGTAAAGCTTGCGGCCGACTACGCGCTTCGCGTACTGGACGGGGATCCTGCGGACCGCCCTGTCAACAAGACAGATACCGACGATAAGAACGAGGGTAACGATGAGAGCCACGATGGGAGCCCACCATTTGAGAACGCCGAACCTGGTCGTGCCCTCCGCATCGCTGTAAGCCATGATGGAGTGCCAGGGCAGGATCTCCCAGTAACGGAAGATCTTGACAAAGACGTTGGGGATGGAGGCGATGATGGATGCAAAGATCAGCATCGAGATACCGTTGCCAACGCCCTTTTCGGTGATGCGCTCACCCATCCACATAAGGAACGCGGTACCGGCGGTACAGCAGATCGCTATGACGATGTAGGTGATGACGTTGTTCGCGCCCGCGCTCTTGAAGAGCTGGATGGTGTTGAGGATGGACGTGCCGTTCTGGCTCCTCGCAACGTTCTGCAGGGTGGTGATGATGGTCAGAGACTGCACCGCTGCAAGACCGACGCCGACGTAGCGGGTGATCTTCTCGATCTTCTGCCTGCCGTCATCCTCTTTGGAGAGCTTTTCGAGGGCAGGAATGGCGATCGTGAGGAGCTGCACTATAATGGAGCCGGTGATGTAGGGGCTGATACCCATTGCAAACAGTGAGAACTGGCTCAAGGAACCGCCGCTGAAGAGGTTCAGGAAGCCGAGAAGGTCATACTGCTCGATCTGGGCATTGAGCGCGGCTGCGTTCACGCCGGGAATGGGAATGAACGAACCGAAGCGGTAGATGACTATGAGCAGGAGGGTGAAGAGCATCTTTGTACGGATGTCCTTGACCTTCCATGCGTTGATGAAAGTCTTAAACATTACTCCACCTCAACAGTTCCGCCGGCAGCAACGATAGCGTTACGGGCTGATTCCGAAACCTTAGCCGCCTTAACGTTAAGGTTCTTTGTAAGCTTGCCACGACCCAGAACTTTGAGTCCGTCCTTTTCGATCTTGCGGATCACGCCCGCCTCATAGAGGTACTGGGCAGTGATATCGGTGCCGTTATCAAACTGCTCGAGCTCTTCGATGTTGATAACCGTGTACACTTTTGCGAAGTTGTTGTGGAAACCGCGCTTCGGAAGCCTGCGGGGAAGGGGCATCTGACCGCCCTCGAAGCCGTTTTTCTTGCTTCCGGAACGGGCTTTCTGACCCTTATGGCCGTAACCGGAGGTCTTGCCGAGACCGGAACCGGAGCCACGACCTACACGCCTCTTAGCTGTGGTGGACCCGATAGTGGGCTGTAAATCCTGAAGTTTCATGTGCACCTCCAATTAGACTTCTTCCACCTTGACAAGGTGCTTTACCTTGAAGATCATGCCGCGGATGCAGGGATTGTCCTCTTTAACGACGACGGAGTGCATCTTGTGAAGGCCGAGGGCCTTAACAGTCGCCTGCTGATCCTTGAGAGCGCCGATGGTGCTCTTTACCAATTCGATTTTGAGCTGTGCCATTGCTGTTTCCCCCTTATTCGGTGATCTCGGCAACGGACTTGCCGCGAAGACGAGCGATCTCCTCAGCCGTCCTCAGCTGCATAAGACCGTCAAGAGTGGCCTTGACGCAGTTGGCGGGGTTGTTGGAGCCATAGCTCTTGGTGCGGATGTCCTTAATGCCGGCCATTTCGAGGACCGCACGGACGGGACCGCCCGCGATAACGCCGGTACCTTCTTCAGCGGGGAGCATGCGGACATGACCCTTGCCGAACTTGCCTTCCACCTGATGGGGGATGCTGGTACCCACGATGGGGACCTCGATCATGTGGCGCTTGGCATCCTCGACGCCCTTGCGGACCGCTTCGGGGATCTCCACGGCCTTGCCCAGGCCCACGCCCACCTTACCGTTCTCGTTGCCGACCACCATGAGGGCTGTGAACCGATAGTTCTTGCCGCCCTTGACGACCTTGGCGACCCGGTTGATGAACACGAGGCGCTCTTTGAATTCGGGAACTTCCTTCTCGAAATCTCTTCTTCTATCGTTACGCATGTTGTTTCCTCCTTAAAAGTCCAGGCCGGCTTCTCTGGCGCCCTGAGCCAGGGCAGCCACCCGACCGGTGTAGAGGTAACCGCCGCGATCGAACACGACCTTCTTCACGCCCTTCTCGAGAGCGCGCTCACCGATGAGCTTGCCCACCAGCTTGGCCGCTTCGGTCTTGTTCTTGCCGGCGAGCTGCTCCTTGAGCTGTCCGTCCAGAGTGGAAGCAGCAGCCAAGGTGTTACCGGTGGTGTCGTCGATGACCTGTGCATAGATGTGCACGGTGCTGCGGTACACATTCAGGCGGGGACGCTCAGGCGTGCCGTTGATGTGAAGACGCATACGATGGTGACGAGCTTTACGCACCGCATTCTTATCGATCTTAGAATACATCTTTCAGCTCTCCTTCCTCTCTTATTTCTTACCGGCTTTGCCTTCCTTGCGCAGGACCGTCTCGCCTTCATAGCGGATGCCCTTGCCCTTGTAAGGCTCCGGAGGCCGGACCTCGCGGATGTTGGCAGCGATCTGACCCACGACCTGCTTGTCGATGCCCTTCACAGAGATCTTGTTGGGGGTGGGTACTTCGAAGGTGATGCCTTCGATGGGCTGGAACTCAACGGGATGGGAATAACCCATGTTGAGGACCAGGTTCTTGCCCTGAAGCTGGGCACGATAGCCGGTGCCCACGATCTCCAGCTTCTTCTCGAAGCCGGTGGTCACGCCCACCACCATGTTGTGGATGAGGCTCCGGGTCAAACCATGCAGGGCCCGATGGGCCTTGTCGTCGCTGGGACGCTTGACGGTGAGGACACCGTTGTCCTGCTCGATCTGCATATCAGGGTGCATCTGCTGTGACAACGTGCCCTTGGGGCCCTTGACGGTCACAACATTGCTGTCGTCGACCGTGATTGTCACTCCGGCGTCGATCTTCACCGGAAGTTTTCCGATTCGTGACATTTCTTTTCCTCCTGATTATCTTACCAGACGAAGGCCAGCACTTCGCCGCCAACGCCGAGCTTACGGGCTTCCCGATCGGTCATGACGCCGCGGGAGGTGGACAGGATCGCGATGCCCAGGCCGCCCAGGACCTTGGGGATCTCGTCCTTGCGGGCGTACACACGCAGGCCGGGGCGGGAGATCCGCTTGATGCCCACGATGACGCGCTGCTTGTTGGGACCGTACTTGAGCTGGATGCGGATGGTCTTGGCGAGGCCGTCCTCGATGATCTCATAGGACTTGATGTAGCCTTCTTCCACCAGGATCTCGGCGATGGCCTTCTTGATGGTGGAGCAGGGCACGTCCACGGACTCATGCTTGGCAACGAGAGCGTTGCGGATGCGAGTCAGCATATCTGCGATAGTATCAGTCATCTTGGTTTCCTCCTTTACCAGCTGGCCTTACGGACGCCGGGGATGTTGCCCGCATAGGCTTCGTTCCGGAAGCAGATACGGCAGATGCCATACTTGCGGAGCACGGAATGGGGCCGGCCGCAGATGCGGCAGCGGGTGTAAGCGCGGGTGCTGTATTTGGGAGCAGCCTGCTGCTTCAGTTTCTTGCTCAATTTAGCCATGATCGCTCCTCCTTATTACTCCTGAACGAAAGGCATGCCGAGGAGAGCGAGCAGCTCTTTGGCTTCCTCATCGGTCTTGGCGCTGGTGACGAACACGATGTTCATGCCGCGCACCTTGTCAACGTCGTCGTAGTTGATCTCGGGGAAGATCAGCTGCTCCTTGACGCCCATGGCGTAGTTGCCGCGGCCGTCGAAGGACTTGTCGGACACGCCGTGGAAGTCGCGGACCCGAGGCAGCACGATGTTCATGAGCTTGTCGGCGAAGTAGTACATCTTGTCGCCGCGGAGGGTCACCTTGGCGCCGATGGTCATGCCTTCACGAACTTTGAAGTTCGCGACGGACTTCTTGGCCTTGGTCACCACGGCGGCCTGGCCGGCGATGGCGGAGAGCTGCTGCACGGCGGTCTCGATGCCCTTGGGGTTGTCCTTCTCGGAACCGAGGCCCATGTTGATGATGATCTTGTCGAGCTTGGGGATCATCATCACGTTCTCGTAGTGGAACTTCTCCTTGAGACCGGGGATGGCCGTCTCACGGTACTTCACCTTCAGGCGGGGTTCGCCGGTAAAGGGCTTGGCTTCTGCCGCGGCCTTCTTGGCCTTCGCGGGAGCCTGCTTGACTTCTTTCTTAGCCATTTAACGTTCCTCCTTCCGCCTTAGTCGATCTGCTTGCCGCACTGCTTACACACGCGGACAGAGACCTTCTTGCCGTTCTTCTCCACGATGGCGTGGCCAACGCGGGTAGGCATCTTGCAGTTGGGGCAAACCAGCTGCACATTGGACACGTGGATGGTGCCGGCCTGCTCGATGCGGCCACCGGCCTCACCCTGCCGACGGGGCTTCACATGGCGGGTGACCATGTTGCAGTCCTCGACGATGACCCGCTCCTTGGAGGGGAACGCGGTCAGGATCTTGCCTTCCTTGCCAGCGTCCTTGCCGGAGATGATACGGACCCGATCGCCCTTCTTGACGTTCAGCTTGTTCATATCTCTACCTCCTTACAGAACTTCGGGCGCGAGAGAAACGATCTTCATGTAATCCTTCTCACGCAGTTCCCGGGCCACGGGCCCGAAGATACGGGTGCCGCGGGGTTGCTTGTCGTCGTTGATGATGACGGCCGCATTGTCGTCGAAGCGGATGTGGCTGCCATCGGGACGGGTGGTTTCGGCGACGGTCCGGACGACCACGGCCTTGACCACGTCCTTCTTCTTTACGGTGCCGCCGGGGGTCGCGGTCTTGACGGAGGCGACGATCACATCGCCGATGCCCGCGAACTTGCGGGAAGAGCCGCCCAGGACCCGGATGCACATGATCTCTTTGGCGCCGGAGTTGTCGGCTACCTTCAATCTGGTTTGAGGCTGAATCATACTTACCTCCCCTTACTTGGCCTTCTCGATGATCTCCACCACGCGCCAGCGCTTATCCTTGGAGATCGGACGAGTTTCCATGATGCGCACGGTGTCGCCGATGCCGCACTGGTTCTCCTCGTCGTGGGCCTTGAACTTACGGGTCCGGTTGACCATCTTGCCGTACAGGGGATGGCGGACCTTGGTGGAGATGGCGACGACCACCGTCTTATCCATCTTATCGCTGACAACGACGCCGGTGCGGGTCTTGCGATATCCTCTAATTACCTGTTCCATTTCTTACTTCCTCCTCACTCGGCACTGCCAGTCAGCTCGCGCTGCCGGAGAATGGTCTTGATCCGTGCGATGTCCTTCTTGCAGGCGCCGATGCGGCTGGGGTTGCTGATCTGACCGGTCACGGTCTGGAAGCGGAGGTTGAACAGCTCGGCCTTGAGGTCCTTCTCCTGCTTTTCCAGGTCAGCAACAGACATTTTTCTCAATTCTTCAGCCTTCATGCTTCTGCTCCTTCCTGAGCGACTTCCTTCTTCACGATCTTGCAGCGGATGGGCAGCTTATGCCCGGCAAGACGAAGGGCTTCCTTGGCGATGCTCTCTTCAACGCCTGCGATCTCGAACATGACGCGGCCGGGCTTGACCACGGCCACCCAGTATTCGGGGGAACCTTTGCCGGAACCCATGCGGGTCTCGGCGGGCTTTTCGGTAACGGGCTTATCCGGGAAGATCTTGATCCAGACCTGACCGCCACGCTTGGTGAAACGGGTCATGGCCACACGAGCGGCCTCGATCTGGGTGCTGGTGATCCAGGAGGGCTCCAGAGCTACCAGGCCATATTCGCCGTAGCTGATGGTATTGCCGCGATGGGCGGTACCCTTCATCCTGCCGCGGAACACCCTGCGGTGCTTCACTCTCTTCGGCATCAACATGGTTATCTGCCTCCTTCCTTGCGCTTGGCCTTGCCAAGCACTTCGCCCTTGTAGATCCAGACCTTGCAGCCGATCCGGCCGTAGGTGGTGTGGGCTTCCGCGAACCCGTAGTGGATGTCCGCGCGCATGGTCTGCAGGGGGATGGAACCGTCATGGTATCCCTCGCTGCGGGCGATCTCCGCGCCGCCGAGACGGCCGGCGCAGCTGAGCTTGATGCCCTTCACGCCGGGGCGCTGCATGGCGCGCTGCATGGCCTGCTTCATGGCCCGCCGGAAGCTGATGCGCTTCTCGAGCTGGGCGGCGATGTTCTCCGCCACCAGCTGGGCGTCGGCGTCAGGATCCCGGATCTCCATGATGTTCACGTTGACGGGCTTGCCGATCTCGTTAGCGATGTCGGCCTTGATGGCGTCGATCCCGGCGCCGCCCTTGCCGATGAGCATGCCCGGACGGGCGGTGAAGATGCTCACGGAGATCTTGCCGGCGGCCCGGTCGATCCCGATGCGGGAGATGTTGGCCGCGAAGTACTTCTTCTTCACAAACTCACGGATCTTGTGATCCTCCACGAGGAAATCCGCAAAGTCCTTTTTCGGAGCGTACCAACGGGTGTTCCAGTCGCGAATGACGCCGATGCGGAAACCGTTGGGATTAACTTTCTGACCCATGTTCTTTCCTCCTTACTTGGCCTGCTGATCAAGAATCACCGTGAGATGGCTGGTCCGCTTCAGAATGGAAGAGGCGGAGCCGCGCGCCCGGGGGCGGAAGCGCTTCAGGGTGGGACCCTGGTTGGCGAAGGCTTCGGCCACGAAGAGATCGTCACGGTTGAGCTCCAGGTTGTTCTCCGCGTTGGCGACGGCGGAGTTGAGGACCTTCAGCATGGGCGCCGCAGCCGCTTTCGGGCAGTAGGTCAGGATGGCCTGGGCCTCCTTCACGCTCTTGCCCCGGATCAAGTCCGCCACGATGGTGCACTTGCGGGTAGCGATGCGGATGTATCTCGCCGTGGCATGGGGCCGCTTGTCAGCGTGCTCATGACGATAGGCGGTCTTGGTTTTGCTTCTCGTTGCCATAACTTTCCTCCTTACTTCGCGCCAGAGGACTTCTCAGAGCCCCTGTGGCCACGGAAGGTGCGGGTGGGGGCGAACTCGCCCAGCTTGTGCCCGACCATTTCCTCGGTGACGTACACCGGAACGTGCTTTTTCCCGTCGTGGACCGCGATGGTGTGGCCGACGAACTCAGGGAAGATCGTGGAAGAACGGGACCAGGTCTTAACAACGGTCTTCTTGCCGCTCTCGTTCATCGCCTGGATGCGATCGTAGAGAACATTGCTTACAAACGGTCCTTTTTTAACCGATCTGCTCATTATCCTTACTCCTTCCCGTTACTTACCGCCGTTCCTGCGGCGCACGATGTACTTGTTGCTCTTGTTCTTGGTCTTCCGAGTCTTATAACCCAGCGCGGGCTTGCCCCAGGGGGTCACAGGACCGGGCCGGCCGATGGGGCTCTTGCCCTCGCCGCCGCCGTGGGGGTGGTCGTTGGGGTTCATGACGGAGCCGCGGACGGTGGGACGGATGCCCATGTGACGGGTCCGGCCGGCCTTGCCGATCATGATGTTCTGGAAGTCCACGTTGCCGACCTGGCCGATGGTCGCCCGAGCCTTCAGGGGGATCAGGCGGACCTCACCGCTGGGAAGACGAACCTGGCCGAAGCCGTTCTCTTTGGCGATGAGCTGGGCCGCGTTGCCGGCGGACCGGACGAGCTGAGCGCCCTTGCCGGGGACCAGCTCCACGCAGTGGATCATGGTGCCCACGGGGATGTTCTCCAGGGGCAGCGTGTTGCCGACCTTGATATCGGCAGCCGCGCCGGAGACGATCTGGTCGCCCACCTTCAGGCCGAGGGGCGCGATGATGTAGCGCTTCTCGCCGTCGGCGTAATGGATCAGGGCGATGTTGGCGGAGCGGTTGGGGTCGTACTCGATGGAGAAGACCTTGCCGGGCACGTCGTCCTTGTTCCGCTTGAAGTCGATGATGCGGTACTTGCGCTTGGCGCCGCCGCCCTGATGCCGGACGGTGATGCGGCCGGAGAAGTTCCTGCCGGCCCGCTTGCGCATATCGGTGGTCAGAGACTTTTCGGGGGTGGTGCGGGTGATCTCCTCGAAAGCGGAGACGGTCATGCCGCGCTGGCCCGGAGTCGTCGGATTGATCTTGCGAATAGCCATTTTCTTCCTCCTTACTGGGCGATGCCGTCGAAGAGCTCGATGCCCTTGGACTCATTCGTCAGCTTCACATAGGCCTTCTTGGTGGAAGGACGACGGCCTTCATACCGGCCCTGCCGCTTGATCTTGCCCAGCTTGTTCACGGTGTGCACGCTCTGGACTTTCACGCCGAAGATCTCTTCCACGGCCTTGGCGATCTCGATCTTGTTCGCCGTCTTGGCCACTTCGAACGTGTAGACCCGGTGGGCGATGTAATCGTAGCTCTTCTCGGTGAGGATGGGAGCCTTCACGATATCATAAGCGCTCTTCATCAGACGTACACCTCCTCGATTTTTGCAACGGAATCCTTGGTGAGGATCAGTTTCTTATACTTGAGCACCTCGTAGGTGTTCAGGGTGCCGACCTGGGTGGTCTTGACGCCGGGGATGTTGGCGGCTGCCCGCTCCACGGTTTCGTCCTTGTCGGCGAGCACGATCAGGGCCTTGTCTGCTTCGACTGCCTTGAGGACCTTCACCATTTCCTTGGTCTTAGGAGCTTCAATGTTCAGTGCATCGAACACGATGAGCTCGCTGTCGGCGACCTTGGAGGAGAGGGCGGACTTAAGGGCGATGCGGCGCACCTTGGCGTTGACCTTCTGGGAGTAGTCGCGGGGCTTGGGCGCGAACACCACGCCGCCGTGTGTCCACTGGGGGGCGCGGGTGGAACCCTGACGGGCGCGGCCGGTGCCCTTCTGACGATAGGGCTTCTTGCCGCCGCCGGAAACTTCACTGCGGGTCTTGGCGCTCTGGGTGCCCTGACGGCAGTTGGCGAGGTGAGCCACGACCACCTGATGGAGAACGGGCTCGTTGACGGGCTGACCAAATACATTCTCGGAAAGCTCGATATCGCCAATGACCTTACCGGTAATATCGTACAATGCTACGTTAGGCATTTCTTCTTTCCTCCTTATTTCACGGTGCTCTTCACGGTGACCATGGTGCCCTTGGCGCCGGGGATGGCGCCCTTGATGAGCAGCAGGTTCCGAGCGGCATCCACGCGGGCCACCTCCAGGTTCTGGACGGTGACGGTCTCGCTGCCCATGTGGCCGGGCAGGCGCTTGGTGCGGAAGACTTCGCCGGGGTAGGTGCAGGCACCCAGAGAACCGGCCACCCGGTAGGAGTGGGAACCGTGGGTCTTGCGGCCCCGGGCCTGATTCCACCGCTTGATGTTGCCTTCGAAGCCCTTGCCCTTGCTGACGCCGGTCACGTCCACGCGCTCGCCCTCGGCGAACACGTCACAGGTGATGACCTGGCCGACTTCGTAGCTGGCGGCGTCGTCGAGCTTGAGCTCGCGCAGATACCGCATGGCCTTCACACCGGCCTTGGCGCAATGGCCCTTGAGGGGCTTGTTGGCCAGCTTCTCGCGCAGCTCGCAGAACCCGACCTGCACGGCATCGTAGCCTTCCTTGGCTACGGTCTTCTTCTGAACGACGGGGCACGGACCGGCTTCGACGACTGTGACGGGGATCATGGTACCGTCAGCCCTAAAGAGCTGCGTCATACCGATCTTCTTGCCCAAAATGGCTTTCTTCATTGGTTCATACCTCCGTTAAACTTACAGCTTGATCTCGATATCCACACCGGCGGGCAGATCCAGCTTCATGAGGGCGTCCACGGTCTTGGCGGAGGGCTGCAGGATGTCGATGAGACGCTTGTGCGTCCGGGTCTCGAACTGCTCGCGGGAATCCTTGTACTTATGGACAGCACGCAGGATGGTCACGACCTCCTTCTCGGTGGGCAGGGGGATGGGTCCGGAGACCTGAGCCCCGGTCCGGCGGGCGGTTTCCACGATCTTCTCAGCGCTGGCGTCGACGAGACCATGCTCATAGCCCTTCAACTTGATGCGGATTCTTTGGTTTGCCATGTTATTGTTTCTTCCTCCTTCTGAAATTGGGCAGTACACGGGGCCGTGTGTTTCCTAACTCTTGGTTTATGCGCGGCCTTTCGGCCACACATTCTTCCTTTCAGGATACCACCCTGCCCGCTATTTTTGCCCCCGCTTCTCGTGTTTTTGAAGCGTTGGCCCGGCAGAAATTACCCGGATGGCAGCCGGCAACCTCCTGCCTGGACCCGTGCGCAGGCCATAGTTCTCCCTCAGTCCGCGCACGAACAGCAGAAGTATACTCTATCTGTTTGAGAAATGCAAGCTTTTTTTTGCGAAAAATAAAACTTTTTTTGAGCTTTTTTCGTTTCGTTAGTGCATAGAGCTGATTGATATAAACTATGTATGACAATGGGGGCAAGAAGTCGCTAATTTGGGCATACGGCTCGCTCAGGTCGCGGCTCTGACAGCAAATTCAGGCAACGTCTGTTTTTGCGTTCCACATGGAGCTCCATTCCCTACCGCGACCAGGGTTTGAGTCTTCATGACATTATACAAAAAAGAAACACCACCCGGTTGGGTGGATTCCTTTTTGGCAGGGGCAGTAAGACTCGAACACTCGCCTGCGGGATCGCTCAGAGTTCGGCTCTTAGGCCCCACCGGGGCCTGATTCACTCCCGAACCCAGTTCGAGTCTTTACATTACGATACAAAAAAGGAACCCACCCGGTTGGGTGGATTCCTTTTGGCAGGGGCAGTAAGACTCGAACTCACAAGAACGGTTTTGGAGACCGCTATGTTACCATTACATCATGCCCCTGTATCGGCAACGTGGAGAGTATAGCACATCGGCGCCGTGTTTGTCAAACGAATTGTGAAAGGCTTTGAAGAAAAAGGCTCAGCTGAAGGGTAAGGGCCATTTTCCGCCAATGAACGGCATCCCTATTTGCTCTGCGCGGCGCGCCAGTCCTCCTGGCTGACGACCTGGAACCGGGTAAAGCCGCTGCCGCCCTCGTCGGATCGCCAAACAGCATGGATCAGGAATATCCGTTCGTCAAAGGAGACCTCATACTGTCCTTCATAGACCTCGCTCCCGTTGCTGAGGCCTTTTGTGTATTCCCACTGGCCAAGCTTCCAGGAGTACCCGGCGGTCACAGGAAAATACTCATACATCTTTTCCGCGGTCGAGCAAAAGGTCTCCGCATCGATTACGCCGGGATACAACATGGCGTATGCCCCTTCGGCGTCGTGGGCCGCATCCAGGTCGATCATTGCCGTCACCTTCTCGTTCAGCAGCGCGGGATCCGCCTTGGAACACGCCGCAAAGCAGATGGCACAAGCCACTGCTAGCAGCATAGAAACAATACGTTTCGTCAATGCTCTCATGGGCCTTTCCTCCCCCGGTTCTGTCCTCAAACGAATTGCGAAAGATATCTGTGTAAATTCCAATAGGCGATGCGGGAGACCTGCTCCTCGTTGAATCCGGCCTTGAGCAGGGCTTCGCAAAGGGCCGGATAATCGGAGCTGTTTTTGAGATCCCGGGGATAGACGCTCATGCCGTCGAAGTCGGAGCCGAAGCAGCAGCAGTCCACGCCGCCGATGCTGATGATGTGAAGGATGTGCGCCACGATGTCCTCGATGGCCACCTGCTTCTTGGGAGCCAGATGGGGGCCGTAGAAGTTGACGCCGATGACGCCGCCCTGAAGGGCGATGTCGCGGATCAAATCGTCAGGCAGACACCGAGGCGCGTTCATCAGGGCCCGGGCGTTGGAATGGGAGGCAAAGATGGGGCGGGTGGAGAATTCAAGAGCGTCCCGGACGCCGTCGTCAGAC
>JAEEGH010010583.1_pt1 | contig 21124 bp, 14 predicted proteins | sample 9134181 | NCBI WGS metagenome assembly JAEEGH01 (sample SAMN16246544, study PRJNA631951) | gut metagenome | biome: gut microbiome; feature: rumen; material: DP-attached | host: Bos | place: Iran: Karaj | collected 2018-10
TCACCCACGCCCTGGACCGGAGCCTGCAGGTGGCCCTGTTCGTGGACGGCCGGTTCGGGAGCTTCTCCTCCAACCGGCTGGAAGAGGAGGGACTGAAAGCCTTCCTCCTGGATGCGATCGAAACGGTCCGCACCCTGCAGCCGGACCCGGCCCGGGACCTGCCGGACCCCGGCCGCACGGCCAAAGACGCGCAAACCGGCCGGGAACTGGGCCTGTACGACCCCGCCTACGAGGAGTTGACCTCCGACAAGAGACGGGAACTCGCCCTCGGCACCGCGGTCTGGAACCGGAAAGCGGAACTCGAAAAGGGTTTCACCCTCATCTCCGAGGAAGGCGAGTATTCCGACAGCCTGTTCGACAGCGTCGTCATGGACTCGAACGGGCTCTTCGCCCGGCACACGGAGACCTCCTTCGAGATCGGTTACGAAGTCACGGTGGAGGACCCCGACGGCAACCGCTACGCCAGCTACTGGTGGGACGCGACGCCGCGGCTCAAGGACATCCTCCCTTCCCTGAAGACCTGCAGCGAAACGGCCGTCCGGCGCGCCGCCGCCCAGATCGGGCCGATGGACCACCCCGGCGGGAAATGCAACATCGTGGTGGACAGCGAGTGCGCCTCCAAGTTCCTGACGCCGGTCCTGAACGCCCTCGGCGGCTATGCCGTCCAGCAGAAGAACTCCTTCCTCGTGGACAAGGCCGGCACGCAGGTGTTCCCGGAGCGGCTGACCATCCTGGACTGCCCCCGCAGCCCCGGTGAAACGGGTTCCCGCCTGTACGACAGCGAAGGCGTCGCCACGCAGGAGTTCCCGATTGTCGACAAGGGCGTCATCACCCGCTATTTCGTCAACACGTACATCGCCGGCAAGACCGGGATGGCCCCGACCATCGAAGACGCCACCCGCCCGAAAGTGGTGCCCTTCGGCGGCTGCAAGACGCGGGACGACCTCCTGCGGAAGATCGGCAGCGGCATCTGCATCACCGGCTTCAACGGGGGCAATTCGAACACCTCGACGGGCGATTTCTCCTACGGGATCGAAGGATTCGCGTTCGAGGACGGCCGCATCACCCACCCGGTGCGCGAGATGCTCGTCACGGGCAATTTCATCGACCTGTGGAACCACCTCGTCGCCACGGCCGACGACGCCCGCTTGTGCATGTCGAAATTAATCCCGACCTTAGCCTTCGAAAGCATCGACTGCAACGCATGAAGACGGCCATCGTCATATTGAACTGGAACACGAAGGGATACCTGCAGCAGTTCCTGCCCGGGCTCATCGCCTCCACGGAGGGGATGGACGCGGAAGTCATCGTGGCCGACAGCGCCTCGACGGACGGCTCCCTGGAAATGCTCTACCACGAGTTCCCCACGGTCCGGCAGATCCGGCTGGACCGGAACTACGGTTTCACCGGAGGCTACAACCGCGCCCTCGCGCAGGTGGAGGCCGATTATTACGTCCTCATCAACTCCGACATCGAAGTCCCGAAGGATTGGCTGAAGCCCCTCGTCGCCTGGATGGACGCCCACCCCAAATGCGGCGCCTGCGGCCCCAAGCTGCTGTCCTGGCACGACCGGACCCGGTTCGAATACGCCGGCGCGGCGGGCGGCCTGCTGGACCGCTACGGCTACCCCTTCTGCCGGGGCCGCGTGATGAAGAAGGTGGAACGGGACGAGGGGCAGTATGACACGCCCGCCGACGTCTTCTGGGTTTCGGGCGCCTGCCTGATGGTCCGGAGCCGGCTGTGGAAAAAGCTCGGCGGCCTGGACGACCGCTTCTTCGCCCACATGGAGGAAATCGACCTGTGCTGGCGGCTGCAGCTCGCCGGATACCGGGTCACCGTCGTTCCGGCATCCTGCGTCTACCACATCGGCGGCGGCACCCTCCCGAACGACTCCCCCGCCAAGCTCCGTTTCAACTACCGGAACAACCTCCTCCTGCTGGAGAACAACCTCGCCAAGACCTTCCGCACGCAAGGGTACAGCGTAGAAGGCGCCCTGGGCAAGGCCCGGCGGCGCATCCTCACCCGGATGCTCCTGGACGGCGCCTCTGCCCTCACCTACCTGGTCACAAAAAAGTGGGACGCCTACAAAGCCGTGGTCAAGGCCCATGCCGAGTACTGGAAACTGCGCCGCAAGCCGAATCCGGACGAGGTGGCCTTCCAGCAAAAAGAAGTCACCATCCACGGGTGGTATCCCAAGTGGATGGTGCCCCGGGCCCTGACGGGCCGAAAGATCGAGTTCTGACTACGGCCGGACCGTAATCACTTTCACATATTCGCTGGTAAGCCCGTCCTTGCCGCCCTGGGAGTCGGGAATGAGCACCAGGCAGCGCCTGCCGTCCGGGAGGGTCGGTCCCAGGCACATCCCCTCGTAGTTGGCCAGGCTCACCGAGCTGGTCTGGAAACTGGCAAGCAGGCTTTTCCGCAGGACGCCCGCCGGATCCTCAGATGGATTCACGGCATAGATCTTCGCCTTCCCGAAGGAGTACAACAGCATGTCGATCGCAGTACCGTTCGGGACATAGACCTCCCGTTCGAGAACCAGGAGACGACCGTCGTCCAAGGCCGCCAGGGCCGGGACGCCGTGCACGTAGGATTTGGCGTCGGCCACTTCCTCGGCGCTTTTCGAGGGAGCGTCCATCTGGTAGAAGTACCGTGCCGCGGGTTTCAAGTCCGAGCCGAAACTCTGCAACCGGAGAAGCCCTTCCAGGGACGTTTCCTTCTTGAGCGCATCCTCCGTCGTCGTCCAGAAAAGGCCCGTCACCGCATTGTAGGTCAGGCTTTCGAAGCCTTTGTTCTTCTGGAGGCAGGCCTTGGCCATATCCGTGGGAATGGTCATCACCCGGCCGGTCCGATTGCCGTCCAGGTCATATTCCCGGATCTTCTGGTCCTTCTCGGAGCTCACGAAAAGCGTTCCGGTTTCCGGCACGTAGGCGATGCCTTCATTGTCCTGGCTGGCGATGGTGGACGCTGCGGTCCCCGGCGCGACGGTCATCGCCACCGAAGCGACCGCGCCGTCGTCCCTCAAGGCGATTTCATAGAAGACAATGCCGCCTCCCTTCAGTTTGTCGTGGACGACCGCATAGCGGTTTCCGCCGATCCAGGTGATGCCGGAATACTGGCCCGCCTCCACGCCTGACGCCGTAAAAGCCGGTTTTTGCGACACGTCGGAGAACCCCCAGTCGGCGGTCTCCCCCAACCGGAGCGGGGCGCCTGCCCAGCGATAGGCCTTGCCGGCCCGGAAGGCGGAACCCTGGTGGCGAAGGGTGAACACGTCATTTCCCGAATGGACCAGGACCGCGAAGGCGGCATCGGAGAAGGATTGCGGCGGCATCGCCGCCCAGACCACAAGCTCGCCGCTCTCGGGAACGACCGTCCCTTCCGCGCCGATGTTCAAGGAAACGGCCGTCGACACGGTCGAGGGGACGTCCTTGGACAGGTCCAACGTCAGGGAAGTCGGGATTTCGTCATAGGTGGGAAGCAGTTCCACGCGGTCCACCGGCGTCCCCGCCGGGAGCGACAGCGTCAGCCGGAGGAAGGCGCCGACGTGCCGGAAATCGAAACGGACTTTCCCGTCGCCGTCAGGAACGCCGGATGCCTGGAGATAGTCGCGGGACAGGAGGGCCGACCGGTCATCGGACCCGGAAACCGTCTGGCCGTCATACAGGAGCGGCACAGCCGTCCGGTCGGAAGCGGATACTTCATAGGGGAAGAAGGCATAGTAGGTCTCGCCTTCCCGGAGATCGAAGCCTTGCCCGTCGAACAGCGCCGAGGACGCCCCTGCGCCCGATTGGAGCGAAAACCGCGCAAAACCGCCGGCTGTCGTATGGACGCCCACGGCATCCTCGGCGCTCCAGAAGAAAGAGAGTCCGGACTCCCCCGCTTCCATCGTCGCCCGCGTATCCCCGTCGAAAAGGACCGGAGGGACATCCATCCGGATACCCGTCCCATCGACACCCTCCCCCGCAGGGAGAGCGGTTTCCGCCTCAGGCTTCGCGCAGGAAAAGCCGGCCAGAAGGGCGAAAAGGAAACCGACCGTCAGCGCATCCCTTCTCATGCTCATGCCCCTCCTCCTGATTCGTCATCATCCCAGTCGGCGCCGGGAATCGTTCCGGATGCAATGAGAAATGCCAGCTCAGATTCGAAGGGAATCTGTCTGGCATCCGGAGGTATATAGCTCTTTCTCATGCGCGGGCGCTATTTCGCGGGCCGCTTGTAGCCCTCCGCCGTAGCGCGTTCGGACATCCGCTGGATGCGGGTTTCCGTGTCCGGATGGGAGGAGAACAGCTTCTGGGCGGCCGAAGCCTGGGCCCCGGAGCCGCCGGCCACGCGCTGCAGCTTCTCGAAGGACATCGCCATGCCCCAGGGGTTCTTGCCCACGGCCTTGAGGAATTCGTAGCCGTAGTCGTCCGCCTCGGTTTCCTGCTTCCGGGAGTACCGGGCGTTCAGGACGGCGTTGCCGATGGCGCCCAGCTGGGAGTCCGTGAGGGTGGCCGCCGTCTGGCTGGTCGAGGCGATTCCCTCGAGGGCCGCGCTCGTCAGGAGCGAATTGCGCATCTCCTTCTTCGTATGCTTCATCGCGACATGGCCGATCTCGTGGCCGATCACGCCCAGCAGCTCGTTGTCCGTCATCACGTCCATGATGCCGGTGTAGACGCGCACGCTGCCGTCGGCGCAGGCGAAGGCGTTCACCTGGTTCTCCTGGTACACCTTGAAGTTCAGCGGAACGCCGTCCACGGCCGTCAGGCCCTTGGTCAGGGCGCGGAGACGCTTCGTGTATGCGTTCGTCTCCGGCAGCACCTTGCTCTGCGCATCGAGCTGGGTGATGTACTGGTGGACATAAGCCTGGACCTGTTCGTCGGACAGGGACATGGCCTGCGCGGCGATCATGCCGCCCTGGAGAAGGCGGGCCGCATCGAACGTTTCGGAGCAGGAGACGAGCATCAGCACGCCGGCTGCGAAGGCAAGAAGTCGTTTCATGATACCGCAAATATAAATAAATCTTCGCAAAAATCCTTTCGTCATTTCGAGCTTGTCGAGAAATCTGCTTATCTTTGTGTCTGATAACAAGGACAGACGTATGAAGATTATCATCGAAGGGGCCGGTCAGGTGGGCTCCCACCTGGCGAAGATGCTCAGCCACGAGGGCGGCGACATCACCGTCATCGACGACAACGAGGCGCGGCTCCAGCGGCTCAATGCCACGGCCGATGTGGTCACCATCCTCGGCGACCCCTCCTCCATCAAGGTCCTCAGGGAAGCCGGGTGCGCGAAGGCGGACCTGTTCATCGCGGTCAACCCCGCCACCACCCAGACGGTGAACATCGTCAGCGCCCTGCTGGCGAAGCGCCTGGGCAGCAAGCGGGTCATCGCCCGTATCGATGACGAAGCCTACCTGCTTCCCGAAAACAAGCTGATCTTCAAGGATATGGGGCTGGACATGCTCTTCTATCCGGAGAAAATCGCCAGCGACGAGATCATCGACCTCCTCAAGCATACGGCCTCCACGGACTCGATGGACTTCGCCCGCGGGAAACTCCAGCTGGTGGTGTTCCGCCTGGACGACGACTCCCCCATCCTGGACATGAAGGTCGCCGAATTCGTGACGGCGATGACGGCCGCCTCGTCGGAGGCCCAGCTCCGCATCATCGCCATCGCCCGCAAGGGCGAGACCATCATCCCGAAGTTCGACACCCCGTTCGTGTACAACGACCACCTGTACATCATCGCCAAGCGGGAAGGCGTCCCGGCCATCCTGAAATTCCTGGGCAAGGACAACATCGAGGTGAACAAGGTGATGATCCTCGGCGGCAGCGAGATCGGCGAGATGGTCGCGGCCCAGCTCCTCCGCCAGCAGCTGGACGCGGTGAAGATCATCGACATCGACAAGCAGCGCTGCCGGGAACTGACCGAGAAGCTCGCCGGCGGCCTCCTGGTCGCGAACGGCGACGCCCGCAACTCGGACTTCCTCGTGGAGGAAGGCATCCGGGACTACGACGCCCTCGTGGCCGTCACCGGCAACGACGAGGCGAACATCCTCTCCTGCGTCGTCGCGAAGAAATTCGGCGTCTCCCGCACCGTGGCCCAGGTGGAGAACCTGGAATACCTGCGCCTCGCGGAGGACATGGGCGTGGACGCCGTCATCAACAAGAAACTCATCACGGCCGGCCGCATCTTCAAGTTCACCCTCTCCGACAAGGTCCGTTTCGTCCGCTACATGAGCGGGACGGACGCGGAGGTGCTGGAGTACACGGTCGCTCCCAACGCCCGCGTCACCCGGGCGCCCCTGAAGGACATCGATTTCCCGCGCAACGCCATCATCGGCGGCGTCATCCGGGGCAGCGACTCCTTCATCGCCGTGGGCGACACCCGGATCGAGCCGTACGACCGCGTGGCGGTCTTCGCGCTGCCCGATACCGTCAAGGAAGTGGACAAATTCTTCAAGTAATGCGTAAATCACTGATTCTCATAGCGATGCTGGTCAGCCTCACAGCCGGGGCCCAGACCCATCGCAGCTACGACTGTTACCGGACCGCCGGGAAGGTCAAGATCGACGGAAAACTCGACGAGCCCGACTGGCAGGCGGCGCCCCGGTCGGAAGCCTTCGTGGACATCCGCGGGGTGGACTTCAAGCCCGCGCCCACGAAGCAGACCTACATGAAGATGCTCTGGGACGACGAATGCCTGTACGTCGCCGGCATCATCGAGGAGGACCAGGTCACGGCCTCCCTCACCGAGCGCGACGCCATCATCTACCGGGACAACGACTTCGAGATCTTCCTCGACCCGGACGGCGACGGCAAGTTCTACTTCGAATTCGAGTGCAACGCCTTCGGCACCCTGATGGACCTCATCATGGACAAGCCCTACAACGCCGGCGGCAACTTCTTCCTGCCGTGGGACTGCAAGAATGTCCGGCTGAAGGTCCATGTGGACGGCAAGATCAACAACGCGAAGAAGGCCGACAAGGGCTGGACCGTCGAGTGGGCCATCCCGTTCGCCTCCCTCGCCATCGGCTTCGACAGCCCGACGAAGTTCAATCCCTGGCGGATCAACTTCTCCCGCGTGGAATGGCTGAAGAAGGAAGGCCCGGAAGAGAACTGGGTCTGGAATCCCACCGGCGCCGTGAACATGCACATGCCCGACCAGTGGGGCTATCTCCGTTTTGTCGACGCACCTATCCGTTAAACCATGGCTTTCGAACAGATACTCGTCCGCATCACCGGCAAGGACCGGATCGGACTCACCGCCGCCTTCACGGGCATCCTCGCGAAATATGACGCCCAGATCCTGGACATCGGCCAGGCCGACATCCACTCCACCCTGTCGCTGGGTCTCCTGATCCGGATGGACGAGGAGCATTCCGGCCAGGTCATGAAGGAACTCCTGTTCAAGGCCACGGAACTGGGCGTGCAGATCGGCTTCGAGCCCGTTCCCGACGACGAATACGAGGAATGGGCCGGCCGCCAGGGGCGTACGCGCTACATCCTCACCGTCATCGGCCGGAGCCTCTCCGCGGCGCAGATCGAGGCGGCCGCCCGGATCATCGCGGACCAGGGGCTGGACATCGACTCCATCAAGCGGCTGACCGGCCGCCTGAGCATCGCCCATCCGGAGCGGAACACCCGCGCCTGCATCGAGTTCTCCCTCCGGGGCAACCCGAAGGACAAGCAGGCGATGCAGAAGGACCTGATGCGCCTGTCCACGGAAATGGGCATGGACTTCTCCCTCCAGCGGGACGACATGTTCCGCCGGATGCGCCGGCTGATCTGTTTCGACATGGACTCCACCCTCATCCAGACCGAGTGCATCGACGAGCTGGCCGAGCGGAACGGCGTCGGCGCCGAGGTCCGGGCCATCACGGAGTCCGCGATGCGCGGAGAAATCGACTTCAAGGAGAGCTTCACGCGGCGCGTGGCCCTGCTCAAGGGCCTGGATGTCAGCGTGATGCAGGATATCGCCGAGAACCTGCCCATCACCGAGGGCGCCGACCGCCTGATGTCGGTCCTCAAGACCTACGGTTACAAGATTGCCATCCTCAGCGGCGGTTTCACCTTCTTCGGCGAGTACCTCCGCCAGCGCTTCGGCGTGGACTATGTCTATGCGAACGAGCTGGAGATCGGCGAGGACGGCAAGCTCACCGGCCGCTACCTGGGCGAGATCGTGGACGGCCGCCGGAAGGCGGACCTGCTGAAGCTCATCGCCCAGACCGAGCGCGTGAACCTCGCGCAGACCATCGCCGTGGGCGACGGGGCGAACGACCTCCCGATGCTCGGCGAGGCCGGCCTCGGCATCGCTTTCCATGCGAAACCGCGCGTGGTGGCCAACGCCCGCCAGTCCATCAACACCATCGGCCTGGACGGCGTGCTCTACTTCCTGGGCTTCAAGGACAGCAACCTGGGCGAGCAAGGGAAGATGTAGGAACCCTATGCGACCTAAACTGCTGACTGTCTTCCTTTTCCTGCTGGCCGCCCCGCTCCTGCGGGCGCAGCAGACGCATGTGGACGAGGTGTCCGTCGACACCCGCGCCACATTCCACCAGCAGACGACGGACGGCGTCTATGATTCCCATTTCCAGGGCGACTACCTGAACCTGCACATCAAGGGCCAGCTCACGGACGCCCTGACCTTCCGGGTCCGCCAGCGGCTGAACAAGAAGATCGACGAGAAGAATCCCTTCAACGCCACGGACTTCCTGTGGCTCAAGTGGCAAGCCACGCCGAAATGGTCCTTCACGGCCGGCAAGCAGCCCATCCTGATCGGCGGCTACGAGATCGATTCGGCGCCCATCGACGTGTATTATTACGGCGCTTTCAGCAACCGGCTGTACCAGTACTACGCCTTCGGGGCGACGGCCACCTTCACGCCGGCGCCCGGGCAGAACATCTCCGTCGAGTTCTGTCCCTCCCCCATCTCGCCGGGCACGCAGGACGCCTACTCTTACAACCTGTACTGGAACGGGCACATCGGCAAGGTCTGGAAGACCACCTGGAGCTACAACTACGTGGAGGACGAACTGCACCGGAAGATGAACTGGTTCGTGCTGGGCAACAAGTTCGAGCTGGGGGACCTCGTCGTGGACGTGGACCTGATCGACCGCGCCGCCTTCGGCCAGCCCCGGTTCTTCACCGACTGGACGGCCATCTGCAAGGCCATCTGGACCGTCGGGAAATGGAACCTGTGCACGAAGTTCGGCTATGAACGGAACGATGCGGAGAACATCGCCCCGGACGGCATTTCCTATGACCTGGTGCTCCCGGCCGGCAACGACTATCTGTACGGCGGCGCCGGCGTGGAGTTCTTCCCGCTCGGGAACGACCTCCTGCGCCTCCACGCCGTCTATTTCCGCGACAACCACGACCGGGTGAACAACTTCGACGTCGGCATCACCTGGCGGTTCAACATTTACAAGCGATAGGCCGGCCTACAGCCGGAAGGCCGTTTCCTTGAAGATTTCGGAAACGGTCGGGTGCGGGAAGACCACCTTCTTCAGCTCGTCGACAGTCATGCCCTGCTCGATGGCGATACAGGCGCTGTGGATCATCTCGGAGCAGGGGTTGCCCAGCATATGGACACCCAGCACGCGGTGGTCCTTGCCGTCCACGATCACCTTGCAAAGGCCCTCGCCGCGCTCGTTCTCGGCGACGAAACGGCCGGCATAGGCCATCGGAAGCTTCAGGGCGACATAATCCAGACCCTTGTTGGCGGCCTCGGCCTCGGTGAGCCCCACGCCGGCGACCTCCGGGTTCGTGTACACCACGCCCGGGATGGCGTCGTAATGCATCCGGTCTTCCTTGCCCAGGATGTCGTTCACGGCCACCTCGCCTTCGCGGGAGGCGGTATGGGCCAGCATCGAGAAGCCGGTCACGTCGCCCGCCGCATACACGCCCGGGACGTTCGTGCGCATCTTCTCGTCGACCTTGATGCCGTAGGGACGGCCGGCGGGATTCAGGGCGAGTTCCACGCCGATGCTTTCCAGGCCAATCCCCTGGAAATTGGCCCTGCGGCCCACGGAGACCAGGATCTTGTCCCCCTGCGCCCGGCAGGTGTTCCCGTCCGGATCCTCGTAGACGACCTCGTTCCCTTCCACGCCGACGACCTTGCAGCTGAGGTGGAACTCCACGCCCTTCTTGGCGTACTGCGCCTGGAGCATCGCGCTGATCTCGTCGTCCAGCGGCCCCAGGATCTTCGGGAGCATCTCCACCACCGTCACCTTCGTGCCGATGGAATTGAAGAAGCTCGCGAACTCCATGCCGATGACGCCGCCGCCGATGATGACGAGCGATTCGGGCTGCGCTTCCAGCGCGAGGATCTCCCGGTTGGTGACGACCACGTCGCCGAGGCCTTCACGGAGGCCCGGGATGGGCGGAACCGCCGCCTCGGAGCCCGTGCAAATCAGCAGGTTACGGGCCTCATAGGCCGTCTCGCCGCTGGCGATGACGAAACCCTCGGCGCCGCGTCCCTGGATGACTGCCTCATCCTTGACAACTTCCACCTGGGCGTCCCGCATCTGGAGGCGCACGCCGCCGACGAGCTTCTTCACCACCTTCTGCTTGCGCTTGAAGACGGCGCCGAAATCGACGGAGGAGCCGTCGACGTTCACGCCGTATTTGTCGGCGTGGCGGCTGTAATCATAGACTTTGGCGCTGTAGAGCAGGGTTTTGGTCGGGATGCAGCCTTCGTTCAGGCACACGCCGCCCAGTTCCCTTTTCTCGAACAGGATGACGGAAAGGCCGGCGGAACCGGCGCGTTCTGCGGCCACATAGCCGCCGGGGCCTCCCCCGATGATCGCGAGATCGTACATGGTGTTATCGTTTTAGTTACAGGGTCATTGCTTGACCGGCCGGATGCGGATGGTCCGTTCGTACACGGTCGGATAGGCGCGGTAGGCGCCCAGGATGCCCCGGGCGGTGTCGCCCACGCCGGAGGTGGCGTAGTCCAGGTTCAGGGTGATGTCGCCGCCCCGCTGCAGGTCGAACTGGTACAGGGCCTTGGTCAGGTTCTCCGTCGTGCAGTCGTAGGCGTTGAAGGCGAAGGGCTGGTCCATGGAGAATTCCAGGCCGGCGCCGGCCGCGTCCGTCATCCGGACCCAGCGGCTGTCCATCCGCAGACCGTAGTCCTGCGGGATCAGATAAGGCTCGTACATCGCGTCGACATCCGTCTTCCAGATGCCCAGGCGATAGCCGCTCCTGCGGTCCGGATAGGAGGCCTGCGGGCCTCTTCCGTGCCATTCCACCTGGTTCAGGGACTTGTCCAGCATCAGGGTGACGCCCATGCGCGGGAGCCAGGCGGGCATGTTCCCCTGCGGGTACACCTTGTGGCGCACGGTCAGCGTTCCGTCGCCGGCGACGTGCCAGGACCAGGTTTCGTCGAAGCCGTTATAGGTATTGCCACTGATATAGGCGTCCAGTTGGACGTTGTCGTAGCCCGTAACGGCCAGGTCGCGGACGTCGATGACGACTTCGTCCCCCGCTTCCCGGGCCTCAACCCGGATGGGGATCGCGTTCATCCGGTCCAGTCCCGCCACATGGTAATGGGAGGCCAGGACCTGGCCGGAGCCGAGGGTGCCGTATCCCTTCGCGTCGATGCGGCCGCCGCTGCCGGCGTTCCAGCCGTCCAGCTCGTTGGCGAGCGGCGCCCGCCAGACATTCAGCTTGAGCGGCGCGGAAAGCATCTCCTTCCCGTTCACGACGGCGGAAACCAGTTCGCCAGTAACGGCGTCGAACCGGTAGGCGAAGCCCTTGCCGGAAGCCGTGATGCCCTTCGCATCCTGCGCGAGGCTGACCTTGCCGGAGGCGGGGACGGGTTTGGCCGGGACGTTCCAGGCCGTCAGTTCGAACTGGTCCCAGGACACCTCATGGCCCTTCGGAGCCCACATCTCATCCTCCGCGAGCGCCGAGCTCACCGTCAGGCGGTATTCCTTGCCGGGGACGGCCTGCGGATGCGTCAGCGGGATCCGGACGATCTTCCGGCCCATCGGCGCGACGTCCAGCGGCAGTTCGCCGGAGGCGACCACGTCGGCATCGGCCGTCAGGGTCCAGGTGGTCACATAGTGCGAAGCGTTCAGGAACCGGCTCCGGTTCCACACCTCCACGGTCCCCTGCTCCGGGTCCAGGAGCGTGAAGGACAGGGGCTGCGTGCTCTTCTTCATCTGCCACATTTCCGGCTGCGGCGTGCGGTCCGGCCAGATGCTGCCGTAGGTGCGCGCGCCGAGGCCGTAGGTCCAGAAGGTCCCCTCGACGGTCTCTCCCTCGAAATCGAGCCAGAGCGCCGCCTTCGACGGGTCAAAGGCGCCCGGCTTCACGGCGTCGGCGAAGATGCCGACATTGTCGATCACCGCGTCGCAGGTAAAGACGCTCGTCTCCTGGCCGCAGGTTTGCTCGTTCCGGCCGATGCAGACGGCCAGCGGCAGGTTGCGGATATTGCCCTTCAGGGGCTTCGCGGCCTTTTCGGCGCCGTTGATATAGATCTTCATCTCGGCCCCGTCGTAGGTGGCGGTCACGTTATGCCACTTCCCTTCCCAATCGGCGGGAAGGGCGGCCGACAGGACCTCCTTCTTGCCGGTGTCCAGGAAGAAGTCCAGCCGCTCGTCGCGGTACTGCTGCAGGCCGTACTGGTTGTCGCCCTTGGTGAGGAGATAGCCGCCGGAGACGTTGTATTTCCGGGGCAGGACGTCCAGCGTGAGGGTGAGCTTGTCGCCGGAGATTTCCACGGCATCGGCCCGGTACACCTGCACCCACTGGTCCTGCTTGTTCAGGTCGATGGCTTTCCCCGTGGGGCCCTGGACCAGCCTGGCCTTGCCCATGATATGGGCGGGAACCGCATTCGGAGACTTGTCCTTCAGCGCGCGCACAGGCTCCTCGAGACCCGGGCTCACGAAATCCCAGATGGCGCCGCCCATGAGCTTGGGATGGGCATAGATCACCTCCCAGAAATCGTCCATCGCGCCGCCGCCGTTGCCGGCCACGGAGAGATATTCGTCCATGAAGGAAGGCCGCATATCCTTGGTATCCAGGCCGTAGCCGATTTCGTGCTCGATCGGGATGGGATAGCGCGGGCCCACGATGTCTTCGGCCGGATGCTTCGCGGCGTTGCCGCCGTACATCCAGAATCGCGTGGGATCCAGGCGCTTGCCTTCCTTGATCACTTCCGCGATGTTATTGCCCTCGCCGCTCTCGTTGCCGGCGCTCCAGAACAGGACGCAGGCGTGATTGCGGTCCCGCAGGACCATCCGCTGCACCCGCTCGCGGTACATCTCCGTAAACTCCGGCCAACTGCTCACGTATTCCGAGGCGTGGGCCTCGTCCCCGGTCTCGTCGATGACGTAGAGGCCGTACTCGTCGGCCAAGTCCAGGTACTCGTTCACGGGCGGATAGTGCGAGGTCCGGACCGCGTTGAAATTGAACTGCTTGAGGATTTCCATGTCGCGGCGGATGACCTCCTCGGTCATCGCGTGTCCAAGCGTGGGATGCTGCATGTGGGAGCATTCGGCGCTCACTTTCACGGGCTGCCCGTTGAGGTAGAAGACGCCGTCGCGGATCTCGGTTTTCTTGAAACCGATGCGCTTGTCGACCTGGTCCACGACCTGGCCGGCCTCATCGGTGAGAACGAGGTCCAGCCGGTACAGCGCCGGGGTTTCCGCCGTCCACTTCTCCGGAGCCTTCACCTTCGCAGTCAGGTTCACGGTCTGGCAGCTGCCCGGGCCGATGGCGACGGGGCCGCCGGTCATTTGGGCGACTATCTTTCTGCCCTTGGAGACGGTCGCTTTCACCTGATAGCCGCTCCCCTGCACGTCAAATCCGCGCAGGGTGACGGCGACGCTCAGGTCCGAATCGACGAAATCCGGCCCGAAGTCCGTGATCACCTGCCAGTCCCAGATCCGGGCCTGCGGGGATGCGTACAGCGTGACATCGTCGAAGATGCCCGCCAGGCGCCAGTAATCCTGGCCTTCCAGGTAGTAGCCGTCGCTGTACTTGAGCACGAGCACCGCGAGGGTGTTCTTCCCGGGCTTGAGATACTTCGTGACATTGTACTCCGCGGGCTCCTGGGCGCCCTCGTTGTAGCCCACTTCCTTCCCGTTGATCCACACGAACGAGGCCGATGCCACCTTCTCGAAACGAAGGAACACCTGCTCGCCCTTCCAATCCTTGGGCAGGGTGAAAGTGGTCCGGTAGGCGCCTGTGGGGTTGAATTCCGGGACTTCCGGCACGCTCACGGCAAAGGGCGGCGGGGTCAGGCTGCCTCCCAGGCGCGACAGGAAATAGTCCCGGGTGCTCTGCGGCAGATCCGGATTGTTCATGGCAGCCGCGAGCCGTTCCCGCGTCTCCTTGGGCGCCAGCAGCGGAAAAGGAGCCGTGACATTGCGGAACACGGCCTGGCCGTATCCTTGCATCTCCCAGTTGGAAGGGACTTCGATGGTCCCCCACTTCCGGTCGTTGAAAGCCGGCTTGAAGAAATCCGCCGGGACTTCCGCCGGACTCTCGTAATAGCCGAACTTCCAGGTGCCGTTCAGGGACAGGGACTGCGCCGGGATATGGAAAGCCCGGCCGGGCTCCTGGTTTTCCTCGAACACGGAGGTGTTCTCGATGTAATCGGAAAGCCGGTCCAGATAGGACTGGGCGCCGACGGGAAGCGCCAGCGCAAGCAGGAAGAGGGCAAAGGCCTTTTTCATAGGCATCGAATGAACAAATCATTCAAAGATACCCATTTCCCGCCGATAAAGCAAACGGTTGGGTGCCGGTCCTATTTCGGCAGATGGAAAGCGTCGGACAGCTCCTGCATCTGCCCGTCCGACATTCCCTCCGGCTCGAAGCCCATGTTCCGGGCCGCGATGTAGATCTGGGCGGACTTGTTCAGGACATCGACCTGGTCGAAGGCCGACATCACGTCCGTATCCACGGCGAACACGCCGTGCTTCTCCCACATCACCACGTCATAGTCCTCGTCGATGGCCTGGATTGTCGCTTCTGCGAGGTCCACGCTGGAAGGAAGCATATACGGCACCATCCCCAGGCCCCGGGGGCAGAACGCCTTGGTCTCGGGAATCATCGACCAGAGCATCCGCGTGGCCACGTCCTTCTTCATCCATTTGCGGCTGTGGGTGAGCGCCACCAGCTCGATGGGATGGGTGTGCAGGGAGGCCCGGTACGGGGAACCCTTCGCCAGCAGGTAGTTATGGACGCTCAAATGGGAAGGGAGCTCGGAGGTGGGGGCGACGGGAAGGTCCGCCACGATCTCGTACCGCATACAGTCGTCCACGATGCGGATGATGGAGCCGTTCGCCATCGGGTCGCGGGCGAGGTCCCGCATCCGCCGGCCGGTTCCCTTGCAGTAGAACCAGCAGCCTTCCAGCTGCGAGAGCTTCGCGCCGATGGGGACCGCCGGACCGATGGCCGGCAGGGCCCGCATCGCGTCGTCCACCCACTCGGTGATGTTGATGGTGATATTGCCGCCGTTCCGCTCGGCCCAGCCCTTCTGCCAGAGATAGCCGGCCACTTCGGCGACCTTGTCGATTTCGGCCTTCAAGGCCGGTCTGTTGTCAAGGATACTCATGTTCGTCATGCCCGGCCCGACCGGGCATCTCCTAGATTAACTGCGGTAAGAAAGTACTGAAAATCAACACGGCGAGGCCCACGAGGAGGACCGTGATGGTCTTCCGGGAAACGCCCTTCCACTCCTTGAGGATAATGCCCCAGACGTTGGAGAACACGACGTTCAGCGCCATCAGGATGCACCAGCTGAAGGTGATGAGGACCGGGTAGTCCGTCAGGAAGCCCTTGCCCAGGCTCAGCCCGAAGAACTGGCTGTACCAGAGCAGGCCGGCGAGGCAGCAGAAGACGAGGTTGTTGCCCCAGAGGGCCTTCTTCCCGTAGTCGCCCCAAGTCTTGTTCTTATTGTTCTGGTAGAAGCAATAGACGGCGTTCGTCAGGAAGCCGCCGAAGGTCACGAGCATCGTGGCCGGCAGCGTCTGGAAGATGGGCTTCGTACCGGGCAGGTACAGGTCCTGGCCGAAGTTCAGGCCGATATTGAAGCAGGCGCTCATGAAACCGGCGAGCAGCGCCACGGCGATGCCCTTGCCGAAGTTGAAGTCCTTGACGGCCTTCTTCTTCTCCTCCTCCGGCAGCGCGGCGGCCTTCATGCCGCCCGCGACGCCGATGATGGCGATGCCGACGAGCGTCACGACGACGCCGATGATCACGGCGCTCGTGAGGTCACCCGCGTGGCCCGTGAAGACCGGGCCGAGGATGGCGCCGAGGGCCGAGCAGGTGCCGAGCGCGATGCTCTGGCCCAGAGCGACGCCGAGATAACGCATCGACAGGCCGAAAGTCAGGCCGCCCACGCCCCACAGGGCGCCGAACAGGATGGTGAGCCAGGTGGCCTTGGGGTCCGCGCTCATCATCGCGAGCAGGTCGCCGAAGCTCCCGCCGGTCCCGGAGACCGACAGGAGGGCGCCCACGAGCGGGAACAGCAGCCAGGCGAAGACGCCCTGGACGATCCAGTAGCTCTCCCAGCTCCAATCCTTGATCTTGTTGATCGGGACATAGCTGGAACTCTGGCAGAACGCCCCGATGGCAATGATTAACAGTCCAATTATCAAATACATAACTTACCGCTTGCTGGTGACTTCCTTTTCGTACTGCTCGATGCAAGGGATGAACTCCTCGCCCACGGGAACGCCGTTCTTGTAGTTGAAGTAATCGAACACGGCGCCGAACGGGAGGGTCTTCGCCTCCTCGAGGAGGGCGAGACGCTGGAAGCCCTTGCCGGCGTCCTCGTATTCGCGGAGCTTCGCGAGCGGCTCGAGGAGCGCCGAAAGGACGCACTTCTGCGTGGCGCGGGTGCCGATCACATAGGCGCCGATGCGGTTGATGGCGGCGTCGAAGTAGTCCAGGCCGATGTGGCTGCGGCCGAGGGCGTCCGCCCGGACGATCTCCTTGAACAGGTCCAGCGTCTGGTCGTTCATGATGGTCACGTGGTCGGAGTCCCAGCGGATCGGGCGGGAGACGTGGAGCATCAGTTCCGGCACGAAGAGCAGGAGCGAGGCGACCATGTCGGCCACGTTCTCGGTCATCTCATAGTGGCCGGTGTCCAGGGTGTACATCAGCTTGCGGGTGGCGCAGTAGCCGGCCACGAAGTCGTGGGAGCCCACGGTATAGCTCTCGAGGCCGATGCCGAAGAGCTTCGCCTCCAGGCAGGTCTTCATGCCCGGGAGGTCCTCCTTGAGGATCTCGTCCAGAGCCTCGGCGAAGATTTCGCGGTACCGCTTGCGCTCCACGGTCTGGTCCTTGGAACCGTCGTGGACCCAGATGTTCATGATGCAGGGATCGCCCTGGGCCTTGCCCATCGCGTCCGCGATGCGGCGGCAGCGCTTGGTGTGCTCGATCCAGAATTCGCGGATGGCGGGATCGGGATTGGCGAGGGACAGGTCGCCGCTCTTGGGATGGCCGAAGGAGGTGGAGTTGAAGTCCAGCTTCATGTTGTTCTCCTTGGCCCACTGGATCCAGCTCTGGAAGTAATCGACGGTGACCTCGTCGCGGTCCACGAACTTGCCGCCGAAGTCGCCGTAGATCTCGTGGAGGTTCAGGCGGTGGTTGCCCGCGATGAGGCTCTTCGCGAATTTGACGTCGGCCCGGACCTCGTCGATGTTGCGGGCGCGGCCCGGATAGTTGCCGGTGGTCTGGATGCCGCCGGAGAGGCCTGCGGCGCTCTCGAAACCGATCACGTCGTCGGTCTGCCAGCAGTGCAGGGAGATGGGGGTTTTCTCGAGGGTTTCGACGGCCTTGTCGGTGTCCACGCCGATGGCGGCGTAGCGCTCTTTGGCGAGCTCGTAGGCTTTCAGGATCTGTGCTTCTTTCATGGTATCAGTGTTTTTAATTGTTTGGCATAAAAGTCTTCACCGCAAAGGCGTCGGCGATCATCTTGCGCATTTCCCAGCGGTCCTTGACAAGGCCGGCGGCGCGGGCCTGGATCATCACGTTGCCGATGGCGGTGGCCTCCGTGGGGCCGGCCACGACCGGAATGCCGAGGGCGTCCGCCGTCCACTGGCTCATCGTGTCGTTGGCGCTGCCGCCGCCGATCACGTGGAGTTTCTCGATCGGGAACGGTGCGAAGCCCTGCAGCATATCCACGACCTCCTTGTACCTGTCCGCGAGGGAATGGTAGATGCAGGACACGATCTGCGCGTCTGTCAGCTCCCGGTCATCCAGGGCATGTCGGATTTCCTCCGCCATGTTCGCCGGGGCGGCGAAACACGGGTCGTCCGGTTTGATGCGTCCCGCGAAACCGGCCTCGGAACGGGCCATGGCCTCAAGTTCCGCATAGCTGTAGGTGCGGCCTTCCGCGGCCCAGACCTTGCGGCACTGCTCCAGGAGCCACATGCCGGTGATGTTCTTCAGGAACCGGGTGGTGCCGTCGATGCCGCCCTCGTTGGTGAAATTCAGGCGGGTGGAAGCCTCGTTGATGATGGGCGCCGGGGTCTCGATGCCCATCAGGCTCCAGGTGCCGCTGGACAGGTAGGCGAACTTCGCGTCCGCGGCCGGGACGGCGGCGATGGCCGACGCCGTGTCGTGGCCGGCGACGGCGACGACCGGCACCTCGGGGACGCCGCAGGCCTCGGCGATTTCCTTCCGGAGCGTGCCGATGACGGTGCCCGGCTGCGTAATGGGCAGCAGGACATCGGTCCGGACGCCCAGTTTCTCCAGCAATCCCAGGTTGAACTGGCGGGAAGTCTGGTCCATCATTCCGGAGGTGGAGGCGATGGTGTACTCGCAGACTTTGTTTCCTGTCAGCATATAGGCGAGGAGGTCCGGGATGAAGAGGACCTTGTCCGCCATGCGGAGCGGGGCGAAGCCTTCCTTCGTCTGCGCATACAGCTGGAAGATGGAATTGAAGTTCAGGATCTGGATGCCCGTAGCCGCATACAGGTTCTCCCGGGAAACCGTCTTGAACACTTCTTCGGGAATTCCGTCCGTATAAGGATCGCGGTACGCGCGGGGATTGCCCACGAGGGAGCCGTCGTCGGCCACGAAGCCGAAGTCCACGCCCCAGGTGTCGATGCCGATGGAATCGATCCGGACCCCTTCCCGGCCCAGTTGCGCCAGGCATTTGCGGAAGTGGTCGTAGATGGCGAGGATGTCCCAGAAATACTTGCCATTCAGTTCGATGATGCCGCTCGGGAAGCGGTACACTTCTTTCATCGTGAAGGCGCCGTCGGCGAAAGAGGCCAGCACCGCGCGCCCCGAAGTGGCGCCGCAGTCGAAGGCCAGGAAATGCTGTTGTTGAGCCATAGTGCTACCAAATAGGGTCCTGTTGCAAAAATACGACACGATCTGCACATCCCGAGTGAAGATTATGCGATAAAAACTTTGATTTTTGACAAAGCCTCCTTATTTTTGAAACCGGCAAGGCCATCCTCCCCCCAAGCTTATGAAAAACGAAGACATTCACCTGAAATACCTGGTCATCAACAAGAACGACCTCCTGTGGGGACTGGCCGTCAATTCCGTGGGTTCCCAGGACGTGGGCCCCGGCAAGCCCTATCCCCCCACGGGACACCCCTCCCGCTACCTCTTCTCGGAAGAACGCGGGCGGATCCTGAACGAGTTCCAGGTCCTCTACATCACGGAAGGGCAGGGCGTTTTCCGCAGCGCCTCCCTGCCCGCCCCCGTCCCTGTCACCAGCGGGACGATGTTCATCCTGTTCCCGGGCGAATGGCATTCCTACCGGCCCGACCCGTCCACCGGCTGGAAGGAGTACTGGATCGGCTTCGAAGGCCCCTTGGCCCAGGATCTCGCCGGGAAAGGCTTTTTCTCCCCGGAAAAGCCGGTGTTCCGGCTGGGGCTGCACGACGAGATCGTCAACCTGTACGAGGAGGCCATCCAGGTAGCCTCCGAGCAGGCCTCCGGATTCCAGCAGCGCCTGATGGGCATCGTCGGCCACCTGATGGGCCTGGCCGTCCATTACAACCGCCAGCAGGTATTCTCCGAGGTGGGCGACCTCATCAACCGGGCGAAAATCCTCATCAACCGGCAGTACCGCACCATCCGCCCGGAAGACATCGCCCGTGAACTGAGCATGGGCTACTCCAACTTCCGGAGAATCTTCAAGGAATACACCGGCTTCTCCCCCGCCAAATACATCCAGGAGGTACGCTTCGCCCGGGTCAAGGAAAGCCTGACAAACAGTACGCTACCTGTAAAACAGATAGCGTACGAGCATGGATTCGAGAATTACGATTATTTCTTCACGGCCTTCCGCCGCATCACGGGGATGACGCCGGTCGCCTACCGGGAATTGACGCAAGGCCGGAAGCGATAGCTACTTGGCGGCCACCGGGGCGAGCACGTTGTGCACGGCCCAGCTCTTGGCCTTGCCGAGCTTGTAGCCGGCCTGGGCGCGGATGTCCGCCACGGAAGCGCCGAACATCACGTTGTAGTTGCCCGCAGGGGCCTCCCAGGCGCTCGTCGCCTCGTTGAAGGAAGCGAGGGAGTAGTTGTCCACCTTCACGGTCACGACCTGGCTCTCGCCCGGGGCGAGGAGCTTCGTCTTGGCGAAAGCCTTCAGCTCGCAAGCCGGCTTCTCCAGACCGCCTTCGGGGGCGTGGACATAGACCTCGACGACCTCCTTGCCGGCCACCTTGCCCTGGTTGGTCACGGTGACGGAAGCCTCGAAACCGTCGGCGGTAGCCTTCACGACCGGCTTGGAATACACGAAGTAGCTGTAGCTCAGACCGAAGCCGAACGGATAGGAGACCTCGACGCCCTTGGTGGCGAAGTGGCGGTAGCCCACCCAGATGCCCTCGGCGTAGTCGGTGTAGTCCACGTCCTTGCGGAGCTGGCGCTGGCCGCCCCAGCCGCCGAAGCCGCGGTTGTTGCCCTGGTTGCTGTAGTTGTACGGGAAGTTCGCGGAGGACGGGTGGTCCATGAAGTTCACGGGGAAGGTCATCGGAAGCTTGCCGGAAGGGTTCACCTTGCCGGTGAGGACGTCGGCGACGGCGTTGGCGCCTTCCTGGCCCGGGGACCAAGGGAGGACGATCGCGTCGACCATGTTCTTCCAGGAGGAGGTCTCGATGACACCGCCGATGTTCAGGACCACGACCACCTTCTTGCCGGCGGCGTGGAAAGCGGTG
>JAEEGH010010584.1_pt1 | contig 21124 bp, 9 predicted proteins | sample 9134181 | NCBI WGS metagenome assembly JAEEGH01 (sample SAMN16246544, study PRJNA631951) | gut metagenome | biome: gut microbiome; feature: rumen; material: DP-attached | host: Bos | place: Iran: Karaj | collected 2018-10
TGCCAACAATCTCATACAGGAGCATTGCACGCTGATCCGGCGGCGTAAACTGCCACCCGGAGCTGCGAAGCTTTGCAAATGCTTCCCTGATTTGCCAGGGAGAGTGATTCCGGAAAATCAAATACAGTTCGTCCACGCTGACAAGCTCTTCCTGGTTCCTGGAGAACAGGATGCGACGGATGTCTGTTTTGCAGTTGTCAGAAGGAGTCAAATGCCGGAGCGTATCACAGCGGCGCTTCGCTTCTTCATAGGTTTCTATGATCGTTTTGACCTTTGCAAGTGTGGCGGGGTTGACAGCTTCCTGCCAACCTGGGGACGCAGCAAAGGCAAACAGCTCCGCGCTCTCTGCGGGGACAGCCTTTGGCGGTTTAGTCTGTTTTCCCAGCTCCAGCGCATACCAGGGCGTCCGTTCCAGATTTGCGGTAATCTCATTCCAATCCCGCATCCGGAAGAACTGGCGCAAGCGTTTGGCCTTGGATGGTTCATACCATTTGTGTTCATCCGGGTCGCCAAGAATCTGTTTATATTTCAGAAACGCAGAATGAACCTCCGTTTGGTCAAACAAGTATTCGGAGAGATCCGGCTTCACGCCAGTCTTGGCAGAGTCGATCTCCAGGCCTGTGAGAATCGTCAGGGTCTCGGTTTCTTCCCGATACAGCTTCTTTTCCCATGCTGCGGTGTGTTCATCATAGGCCAAGATGCTGCGCCGCAGGGCCGCGTTGGAAATCTGCCCAACACGGGAGGAGAATGTGCTTTTGACTTCCTGGAAGCGTGCCTGCCAATCTCTGGCGTCGGCAATCAACGGCTCGGCGGCGGGAATCTTGAGTAGGGGGAGATTGTTTTCGTTTTCCAGGCCGCCCTGGTAATTGCGCCGGATACAGCGGTTCAGGATCGGGTCTGCGTAGATGTGGACGGTATCGCCGTCATAATCGGCTCCTCCCAGGCGATCCGGAATCAGAGTGCGGCTGTCCACCATGGCAATGTAGAACAAATGAGACAGGTATTTCTCCCGCAGAGGTCCGACGGTTTGCAGCGGCGTCATCAGAACCTCTTCGTTTCGGGAAATATGCGGATTGCGCAGGACGGTAAGCTGGGGCTGTAGGGGATAGCTGGGCTGCGGCGCGTAGAGCTCTGCGCCGGACAGGCATTCCCGCAGCAGGGTTTGATACGCTGCCTCAGAGCTGGGGCGGACGATATAGGCCAGCAACCGCATGAGATCGTCCGAGAGATAGCGGGTATCGCCGGTGATCATGAGCTTTCCAATGCTGAACTTCGTTCGGAGCGACTGCGCCCTGTCTTCCAGTTCCTTTTGGAAGAGCTGCTCTTTCAGAAACGCCGGATTCTTTTGGAGAAGCTGCGCCTGTTGGTATCTCCGCTCTCGACTGTGGTCTCCCGGCTGGTTTAACACGGACAAGAAATAGTCCATCTGCCAGGCTTCATTCATGACGGCGTTGTAGAAAGCTGTTTCCGTTGCCTTGGTCAGCCATTCTTTTTCGCATTCTTCCGGTGAAGCGTCCCAGCTGAAAGACAGATCGGCAGGCCGATATTCCTCTGCGGTAATGGCAGCGGTGTTCAGAAGCTGATAGTTCAGTTCTGTCAAGCCATCCTTGCTGCGGTGATCCATCCCCGTGACGTAGAGGCTGTGGCCGTATTTCCGGCAGCGTTCCAGGTACGCTGCCCAGCTAAGGCCGTTTTCCTTCATCCAGCCCTGGCCTTTACACATGCTTCGGGTCAGAATCATATCCACATCCGCGACGGAATGCCGTTCTCCGAAGCTGTCCGTAATCTCTGTGACGCCAAGCTCCGCAAACAGGGCGTGATAGTCCACCGCGTGAACCACGCCCTTGATATAGGGCAGCCGGATCTGGAAAGAGTAATGACCTGCTTCTAATGCGCTGGCGTGGCTCAGCTGCTCGCCCAGCTTTTTTGAAACAAGCCCTTCTCCGTCGTATTCCAAAACCTCCACGTCGGCGGTTTGCTCCACTCTGGAATAGCGGCGCACAGGCCGATCCGTTCCATCGTCCTTCACCGTGACGATGGATACGTCTTTCACCATGCTGCGGGGATTGTCCACGACGATGATATGCGCGGCGTCCATGCGGAAGCCTTTATAATCTCCGGCTTCGATTCTTCTTCCGTCGCTGAACAGCAGACCGTTGTAAGCGTAGAGCTTGGAAAGCTGGCACTGGCGAATTTCCATCCCCAGCGTCATCCGTTCCCACATGGGTTCAAACAGATCAGCCCGAACGAAGGAAAGCTTGTTCTCCCGGCTCATGCTGGCAGAGCGCTCAAAGGCCACGAAGCGGAAGGTTTCTTTGCCGAAATCAATCTGGATACCCTCCGGGCGAAACATCCACTCGGCTCGCCGCTGTAGCTCTTTGACCCAGCCAACAGGGTTACGGTCAAAAACGCCGGTGAAGTCCAGGTAGATGATTGCCTGCAAAAGCGCGTCGGACTCATCAAAGGAATTGCCCGGCTCTTTGCCATAGAGCGCGAGGTAAAGCTGACGATACATACCGCAGTCACTTTGAACCGTTTTGGTAATCGCATGGCTGTTGGACGCTGCTTCAATATCAAAATGGAACTTGAAGCCATCTTCCGTTTTCGTGGCTTCAGAGAGCAGCGTGCGAGCGGAAAACTGATAGATGCTGTAACGCTTCAAAAGCATGGTTTTTGCCTCCTTTTCATGAAAGCCAGAATATTAAATAACTGCTTTCACTTTTTGCGAGAATGCGACCCATGCTCCCATTATAAACATTTTCTGTCCCATAAACAGGATAAATACAGCAAACCCGGCTACAGCCCCAAAAGGCTGCTTCGCCGGGTTTCTGCATTATTAAATAACTGCTTTCACTTTTTGAGGTAGTTTGCTTGACGACGAAAGGAGGTGATGCAAATGTCAAGCGTTTTTGAGGCCGTGAAAGCGGCGGTGCCGATGCGAGCGGCAGCGGAACGATTCGGATTGGAGGTGAATTATGCAGGAATGGTTCGCTGCCCGTTCCACGAAGATCACACGCCCAGCATGAAGCTGTATGACGATCATTTCTATTGCTTTGGCTGCGGCAGACATGGCGACGTTGTTGATCTGACGGCGGAGCTGTTCTGTATTCCGCCCTATGATGCCGCCTGTAAGCTGGCGGATGATTTTGGCGTGGGCGACAGCGCAGCAGTTGTCCGCCAGCCGGCACGGGAGGAACTGAAAATCTTCCGCGAGGATCAGCTCCGTTGTCAGCGGGTACTGAGCGAGTACCTGCGGCTGCTGACTGGCTGGAAGGAATGGTACGAGCCGACTGATCCGGACGCCGAACCGGATGACCGCTACGTGGAGGCCTGTCAGATGATCGAGACCATCGACTATCTGACGGACCTTCTGATCGTCGGCACTCTGGAACAGCGGGTCCGCGCCGTGGATTTGCTGCTGGCGGACGGCAAGATCGATCAATTGGAAGAACGACTGAGACGCCTTCGTGATGCCGCTGAAAAGGAAACGGCATGACAGGCAGCGTGGCAAGTGGCCTGCCGCGCCGAGAAGCAACCAGGCCAAATTTGAGAGAAAGGAGAACAGTATGTATAAGAGCTACGATGATCTTCCCAGCGTCCTGAGCGTGAAAGAGCTGAAGGATTTCCTGGGTATTTCCCGCGCCGGAGCATATCAGCTTCTGCATCGGGAAGACTTCCCGACCCTGCACATTGCCTCCCGCATGTTGGTTGCGAAGGACAAGCTCCTTGCTTGGATGGAGCAGAACACAGACACTGTGAATGGTGTGCAGTAAAAAACGACCGTTTCCGAATCGTCTGCTGCAACAGGCGGGAAACAGTCGCTTTTCTTTTTGAACCTACTCGCAGTATAACCGATCCCGCGAGAAAAAACAAGCCCTTGTTTTACAAAATTTGAAAAACAGGGCTGCGCTTTTTCTCCTACAAAACAATCGCCTGGACGACGGAGGCTGTGCTTCCGAGGGAGGCTGCGGGAAGACCACGGTGCGGTCTTCCCGCACAGGGCAGCCGCAAATCCAGGCTGCCCGCGCCGGGGATGTGGAGCGAAAACGCTTCATATCTCCGGCGTAGGCTCTCGCGTCCCCACGCCAAAACCGAAGCCCAGCGCCAGCGGGTTCGGTTTTGAGAGGAGGAGCAACGAAGCACAGCCGAAGAAACGGCAAGAGCCAAAAGCGATTGCTGTTTCTGAGCCGTGCGAAGTTTGCTCCGACGACGCCGCATCCCCCTCGGAGAGCCCACGGTACTTTGCAGCCTGCGGATGAAAGTACCATAGTGGGTTAATACACTTCCGCAGAAGTGCTCTCCGGGGGGCTTTCGTCCTCCGAACGAACTTCCGTCTTTCCGGATAACCTACAAAAACGACCAATTACCAACGCAAAAGGAAGTGAAAACCGATGGCAAGAAACGACGGCGTGGATCGCACGTTTGCCCGAAACCGCGACCTGCGTCTTGACAAAAAAGCGACGCCGCAAAGCGCCTACGAACACAATGAGCGGACAAAGGAATCCTACTCCAACGCGGATATTGTCCCCGAACGCACGCCCCTGAACGTCCATTATAAAACGCCCGTCGGCACCTACGAGGAATGCTTCGATGTTCTGGAACGGGAAGAAGTTATTTCCACCTGGGGCATGAAGCCCAACTCCACCAAAATGTGTGAGCTGATCTTCGACGTCAACTCCGCTTACTTCTACAACCACGGCGGATACGAATTTGCGAAGCAGTTCTATGCTGACGCCTACCGGGCGGCAATCCGGATCGTCGGCGGCGAGCAGTATATCCTCTCCGCCGTCATGCACGCCGATGAGCGCAACCGTGGTATGTCGGAGGCACTGGGCGAAGACGTTTACCATTATCATCTGCACGTGGTCTACGTTCCCGTGGTGCAGAAGGAAATCCTCTGGTCGAAGCGCTGCAAGGACCCGTCCCTGGTTGGTACGGTGAAAAAGGTCGTCCCGCAGGTCTCCCGCGTAAAGAAATGGTACTCCGCGCAGGCTGTCGATGAGAACGGAAAGCCCATGTACGACGCAAAAGGCAAGCCCGTACTGCACCACTCTTATTCCGATCTGCAGGATGATTTCTTCCAATCCATCCGGGAGGCCGGTTATACGGACGTGGAACGCGGCGAACGCGGCAGCAGCGAAGAGCACCTGACCGTGACGCAATTCAAGGTGGAAAAAGAGAAACAGCGCCTTGAGGCTTTGGTCAAGGAGAACGCGGATAGGCAGATGGATATTGCCTGTTTGGAGGAAAAGAAAGTCCAGGCCGAAGATGAACTGCATGATACCGAGAAAGAGGTCAGTGCGGCGCAAGAGCGCCTGAACGATCTGACGCCGCAAATCGAGGATGCGGAAGAGTTCATTGAAGAGCATCTTGGAAAGCCGGAAGCCTTGCTCCCAGAATCCAGCCTAATTGAGCGCGGCACCCGTTACCGAGAGGAGAAGGCCATGCCCATTCTGAAAAAGCTCTGGCAGGCGGCGCTGTCTCTGTATCACAAGCTGCAGGAGCTTCGTCGGGAGTATCGTGCCTTGAGAAGTCGGTATGATACCGTCTGCTATGACCGGGACTATTATTTGCAGGGCTGGGACGCTGCCCGCGAGGAGAACAACCAGCTGAAAACAGAATTGCAGGACTTTGACCGCGTGAAGCAGGAACTCGGCCCCGACCAGGTTCAGAGCGTGATTGCCCATTCCAAAGCGAAGGAAGCGGCGGAACGGGAACGCAAGGCGGCTGAACAAGAGGCACAGAGAGCAGCCAAGCGTGCCGCCCGTGCACGGTATGAATGGGACGCCAGATAATTCCGTGTTGACCTGTAAAAACAACAAAACTTGCTACAGAAGCATCCCTGGTGATACAGTACTCCACCCGAACTGCTTCTATCGAAAAAACGACTCTGTTTTCCGGGTCTTGACCCGGACGCAGAAAGCAGAAAAACCATTGATTTTTCAGGAGAATACAACCATGAAAAAGAAAGAAAAGTTCACTCAGATCTACTTCAACGAGGCCGATCCCGTGATGGAGATCGACACCCACAATACTAATCTCAAGCACCGTCTAACCGCCTTCGCACAGCAGTACCCGGATCTGTGCCGGATCGTATCCGACGACGGCGATAGCCGCATGAGCTTCGAGGTTGACAAAAACCGCTGTGCCTTCCGTCTGACCGCTCCGTACTCGGAAGAGCGGAAACAGCAGCTTCGCAAGAGCGGAAAGGCGCAGGGCATTCACACCCGTACCAAACAGGAAGGAGGCGAAGCCCATGAATGAACAGCAAGAATCCTCTGTAATTGCTATGGATTTTCCGGAGTGGTTCGACGGAAAGAATGTTGACGAGATTGTTTTCTGCCGGGAGTTTTTACAGGAACACCCTATGATCTGTGTCAAAGGAAGCTTCTTCACGGTGGATGGGCGGATCACGAACGAGGACGATCTGCGAAAAGAGATTTACGAAAAGCTCAGCAAGCATGCCCATACCGGCGTTTCCAAGAAAGTGGAAAATCTGCTTTCCGTCCTCCGTTCTGAGGCCTATTGTCGGGAGCTTCCGGTCCAGACGGATCGCATCCACGTTGCCAACGGCACCCTGTTCCTGGACGGCACCTTCACAGAGGAAAAGGAATACTGCCGGAATCGGCTGCCCGTGCGCTATGATCCCGACGCCTGTTACCCGCCGGAGTGGATCATGTTCCTGGATCAGCTCTTGGAGGTGAAGGATATCTACACGCTCCAGGAGTTCATGGGCTATTGCCTCATCCCAACGACCAAAGCACAAAAGATGTTGATGCTGGTTGGTCAAGGCGGCGAGGGCAAATCCCGCATCGGTGTGGTCATGCGTTCCATCTTTGGAGACAACATGAACAACGGCAACATTGCCAAAGTCGAAACCAACCGTTTCGCCAGGGCGGATTTGGAAAACGTCCTCGTGATGGTAGACGACGATATGAAGATGGAGGCGCTGCCCGACACGAATTACCTCAAGCTGATTATCACCGCAGAGCTGCCGCTGGACTTGGAAAGAAAAGGCAAGCAGAGCTACCAGGGCGATATCTACGCTCGCTTCCTCTGCTTTGGCAACGGCTCCATTAAGGCGCTGTATGACCGGAGCAAGGGCTTTTTCCGGCGGCAGATTATTCTGACCACCAAGCCAAGAGACCCTGCAAGGATCGACGATCCGCACCTGGCGGAAAAGCTGACCGCGAACCCGGAGGGACTGTTCCTCTGGTGCTTCTATGGATTGCAGCGGCTGATTGAGCAAAACTACCAGTTCACGCTCAGCGAACAGGCCAAGGCCAACATGGACGCTGCCGTTTCTGACGGAAACAACGTGGTGGAATTTCTGCAATCGAAGGGCTATCTGAATTTCTTCCCCGAAGCGCAAGCCAGCACGATGGAGCTCTACCAGGTGTACAAGCTCTGGTGCGAGGACAACGCATTCGTTCCGCTTTCCCAGAAGAGCTTCAGCCAGCATCTGACTGAAAACCAGGAGGCCTACAACATTCGTGCCACCAACAACATCTATATCAACGGAGCCCGCCGCGTCAGGGGCTATTTCGGCATTGAACCGGCAGAGAAGATCCGTCAGATTCTGGAACGCACGGGCAAGCTCTAAAAGAAGGAGAGCAACTCCATTTTATCCGTACATGCGTACGATCCGTACACAGGCTCTTTCTGAGAGGCTTTTCCGGGTGTTGAACCGAAAAAACGAGCCTCCCACCGGGAACCGTACGCTTCGTACGTACGTACGGATGATTTTAACTCATTCTCTATCTTACACTTGTCGAAAATGCCAAAATCGAATGAAAAAGATTAGTAAAAACAACTGATAGAATCTTCTTGCAATCCACCGCAAAAGGATTTATTATGTAAACCGAAATGGACTGGCAAGAACATTTCTATTCTGCAGAAAGAGAGGTATTATGGCTACAAAAAAACGCCGTGACGCAGGTGACGGCACCATCCGTCTTAGAACGGATGGCAGATGGGAAGGCCGATATACTGTCGGCTATCACCCGGAAACAGGAAAACAAATTATGCGTTCCGTATATGCGAAAACGAAACGTGAGGTTCGGGAAAAGCTGAATAAGATCCTGACGGACATTCAGGAGGGGGCCTATATTGAGCCGACCTCCATTACCGTTGGCCAGTGGCTGGACACCTGGTTGAAAGAGTACAAGATCAATCTTCGTCCGGAAACCAAGGCCAGCTATGAGATGCACATTCGGATTCACCTGAAACCCGATCTGGGGAAGATTCGCTTGAACAAGCTGACAACCCATCAGATCCAGCACCTTTACAATAAACTGATCAATGAACGCGGCTTATCTCCCAAGACGGTCAAGAACATCCACGGGGCTCTACACGCTGCCCTGGAGCAGGCAAAAATCAACGGTTACCTTCGTATCAATCCCTCTGAGGGTACAACTCTTCCAAAGATTGAGAAGGAGGAGCTCAAAGTTATGGACACTCAGGATGTGAGCGCATTCCTCCGTGCCATCAAAGGGGACGAATATGAGCTGCCTTTGTTTGTCGCCTTGTTCACTGGCCTTCGGCAGGGAGAGCTGCTCGGCTTGACCTGGGATTGTGTTGACTTTGAAAAAGGAACCCTCTTGATCAATAAGCAGCACAACCGGGCAAAGGGCGAAAAGGAGTTTCACTTTTCTCCGTTGAAAAACAGCAGGCCACGTTGTCTGACCGCTGCAAGCGCCGTCATGGACGCTCTGAAAGAGCAGCAACGCAGACAAGCACAGTGGGCAACGGAATTCGGATCGGCTTGGAACAATTCGGAGAACCTGGTCTTCACAACGCAGATGGGACGTTATATCAACAACAAAACTATCTGGATGAATTTCAAACGAATCGTAACAGAGCTTGGGATGCCGGAGCTTCGCTTCCATGATCTGCGGCACACGTTTTCGATCAACAGCCTGCAGGCCGGTGACGATATCAAGACGGTTCAAGAGAATCTGGGACACGCCACCGCTTCCTTCACTCTGGCCACTTACGCCCATGCGACGCTCGGAATGAAGCGGGAAAGTGCCAGCAGAATGGACGCTTTTATTCGCTCCGTGCAGGAAGGTGGCGAAAACCACGTTCCCGTAGCCGCACCGTGACAGCCCGTCTTTAATGGGTCAAATGACCCATACCGTGAAAGCGGCTCACGGGTCAGCTAACGGGTCAAGCCTTTTGCGTTCGCCGGATGATCCTGCTTAAAAGATACAAAATGGGCAAAAAATGTAGGTTTTTATCCAAAAATCACCCTGAAAAGCCGAAATCCCGGACGCTTTCGCGTCCGGGATTGGTGGGGGAAGGTGGATTCGAACCACCGAAGGCAGTGCCAGCAGATTTACAGTCTGTCCCCTTTGGCCACTCGGGAATTCCCCCATATTTCGTTGCTGTTTGACCGCCCGGTTTGCTTCCCATCGGAGGTTTTGTGGAGCTGGTAGACGGACTCGAACCCCCGACCTGCTGATTACAAATCAGCTGCTCTACCAACTGAGCTATACCAGCGCGGCTCAAACAAGCATGTGTAATTATAGCGGGACAATGGCTGTTTGTCAAGAGATTTTTTCATTTTTCCCATCTATTTTTTCAATTTCCAATTATCATCTTTTGTCGGCGGCTTTTCTGTGGTATAATCCAGCCATAAACTTGAAATTCAGGAGAAGCGAGGGATTACGATGTGGACACAGGAACGACTGCACGATTTGACCGTCCGGCAGAGACAGTTTTTCCGCTCCGGAAAGACCCTGGATTTGGATTGGCGGACAGAACAGCTCCGGCGGCTCAAGCAGGCCGTTTTGGCCCGGCAAAAGGAAATCACCGCAGCCCTTTCCGCGGACCTGGGCCGCAGCGAAGCGGAGGGAATGCTCTGCGACGTCGGCCCCGTTGTGATGGAAATCAACGAGAACATTCACTGTCTGCGCCGCTGGGCCAGGCCGGAGCTCCATTTCAGCGGGCTCACCGCCTTCCCCAGCACCGTCACCAGGGTCTACAAAATGCCCTACGGCGTCAGCCTGATCATCAGCCCCTTCAACTTTCCCTTTGTCCTCTCCCTGGCCGTCCTGGCGGCGGCTATGGCCGGAGGCAATACCGCGATCATCAAGGTCAGCTCCAAATCTCCCCATTGCACCGAAGTCTTGAAGCGGCTCATTGCCGACAGCTTCCCGGACAACTACGTAGCACTGGTGGACGGCGGGCATGACGTGGCCGATCTGCTGTTGGAGGAACGCTTTGACAAGATCTTCTACACCGGCTCCCCCAAGGTGGGCGCCCACGTCATGGAGGCCGCCGCAAAGCATCTGACCCCCGTGGCCCTGGAGCTGGGCGGTGAAAACGGCAACTGGGCCATCGTCCGCAAGGACGCGAATCTGCGGGACGCAGCCCGGAAGATTGTCTTCTTCAAGCTGCTCAACAGCGGGCAAATCTGCATCAACGTAAACCAGGTGGCCGTGGCGGAGGAGGTGGCCGCCGACTTCCTGGCGGCGGTGCGGGCGGAGCTGAAGCGGCAGATCGGAGACGACCCGATCCACAATCCCGAGTACCCCTGCCTGATCTCCCAGTCCGCCTGGGATCGCTGCGCCGCCGAGGCGGAGCAGTACCGGGAACGGATCCTCGTGGGCGGCAAGGGAGACCGGGAGACTAGGAAATACGCGCCCACGGTGATCTGGCCCGTGGGAATCGACGAGCCCATCGTCCGGCATGAGCTTTTCGCTCCCCTGCTGCCGGTGGTGCCCTACAAGGACAGCGAGGTCGACGCCCTGCTGGACACCATCGCCGACCGGGAACACGGCCTTGCCCTCTACCTGTTTACCAAGGACATCGCCTGGGCAAAGAAAGTTATGTCAACCCAGCAGTATGGGGGCGGCTGCGTCAACGAGGTCTGCCTGCACATGATGGTAAAGGGCGTTCCCTTCGGCGGCACGGGCCATTCCGGCATGGGCGCCTATCACGGGGAATGGGGCTTCCGGGAATTCACCCACCCCTCCACGGTGCTCTTCGGCAGAACCCACTTCAACCTCTCCCTGCGGGAGCATCCCTACGCGGGGAAGGTCGGCGCTTTGAAAACGAAGCTGCTGAAGCTGATGGAACGGTAGGACAAGAGAAACTTAAAGCGAAAACCTGAACATGCAAACATGCGGCATTCCTCAAATTGCGATCTGAGGAATGGGGCCGAGAGGCGTCCGATCGTTGCGCTTGACTGAAATTGCCTGCGGCAAATTGCGTTCGTGCCAAACGCCGGGACGCTCCCCCTTTGCGGGGGAAATCGTTCCCCGCGATCAATTTTCCCGACCTTTGAAAGACGGATACACGGTCTGTGTATCCGTCTTTTGTGCTGCATCGGGGCTTACGTGCTCAGCGGCCGCTGCACACTTTTGGGTCTGAAAAATTTAATTAACGTGTATTCCTCATTCGCATGGCAAAAAAAGAATTATCAAAAGTGTCAACTATTTTGCGACAAAAAGAGCCTATATAGAGTAATCCAACTTCGTGAAGATTTTCAGATGTTCAAAGAAACAAGGCTTTATGAAGCTATTTGAACGATGCTGAGTCGGTTTTCTGTTATATTCCGGTACGGTAACGTGTACCCAGTTTCTACAAAAACTGCAAAAATAAACGGGTTATTTTGCAGTTTTTGTCATGGTGTCCTGGAGACATTTTCCATATAATCAAATTACTGTAAAATGCCTGAACTACCTTTCTGCCTTACAGCAACCCGGCGGTTCGCTGTAAGGGACGGAATGCGCTTCGATTATAATATGAGACCCGTGTATTCACAAAATTCTCAAAATATATCAAAAAAATGTCAGAAATACTCACTTTGCAGCGTTATTATATTATGGAACCTCTTTTTCGGCGTACGATGCGCGTTGAAGCAGAGGGATATTCTTCAAATACGCATAATTCTAATTCGGCTATACAAATACCTATTCATTTTTCTGGACTTCAATTGAAATTTTTCGTCGATATTCGCATTTTTTCTTGACAATTCACTAAAAATGCGAAAAAATACTGGATGTTTGTGCATTGAAGCCAACGCGAGAAGAAGCAGCCGTTTCAGCAATTATAATCAGCGGAAGGGGGGGCGCACCGCCAGCATTTCTGTGCTTACGGCACGGAAAAAGAGCAGCTGAATCGGGTTCAAAGACTTTTGCAGAGTTGAGATGCTAAACATAAAATCAAAAAATGAAAGAGGCAGAGAGAAAGAAATGCGTACATTCAAGAAATTTCTGGCGCTGTTCCTTGTACTGACGCTGGTTTTCCAGATGGCTCCCCTCAGCGCGTTTGCGGAGGGGCCCAATTCTGCGGAGCGTTCGAACACGGAAAGCGCTGAAAGCGTCACAGACCAAGCCAGCAAGGAAACAGATTCAAACGCCGCGTCCAAACAACCGGGAACGACGGTAATCGGTGAAGTCACAAGTCTGCGCGGCCAGAGCGAAAAGCACTTCCGCATGGACGACGGCAGCTTCATTGCCGTGGATTACGGCATGCCCGTTCACTTCTCCGAAGACAACGGCGCCACCTGGCTTGACATCGACAACACCCTGGTGCTGAACCAGACCACTGAAACAGGCCGGAAGCAGACCGGCAACGTGTCCAGCTACAAGGCTGTAAACGGCGAGAATGCCCACAGCTTTGCCGCGGATCTCCGTTCCGGCTTCCTGTTTTCCGCCCAGAGCGGTTCCCACGGCCTGTTCTTCTCGCTGGCAGATTCCGCTGCCCGCCCGGCAGCGCAGGGTATCAACGAGGCAAACGTAAGCGACGAAGCTGGCAACACCCAAACAGAAGACACTGTGGCGGCAACAAAAGCTCCCGAGGCGGAGACCGCCGAGACGGAATCTATTGTCGAAGCAGCGAAGACCGTCGAGACGGAAACCGCTGCCACAGAGGCAGAAACCGATGAAGCGGAAGCTATCGTCGAAGCGGCCAAGACCGTCGAGACGGAAACCGCTGCCGAAGAGGTCGAGCGCGTCGAGGCGGAAGCTCCCGCGGAAGAAGCCCCCGAGACGGAGTCCGCCGAGACGGAAACTCCCGAGACGGAAGCCCCCGTTGCGGAGACGGAGCCTGCCGAGACTGAGGCGGCGGTTGAAGTTGAGGAAGAAGTCTTCTCCTCTGACGCCGCGGCTGAAATCAGCTATCCCTGCGACACGGACAGCAGTGAGGGGAAGAAGTCTGCCTCCGGAAAGAGCCGCGACGCTGCCAAGGAAACTCCCAGCATTGCCGAGCAGGTTCAGCTCAAGAAGCTCCAGGCGGACGTGCTCTATCGGAACGTCTTCCAGGGCGTGGACCTGCGCTATGAGCTCTTTGGCTACAATGTCAAGGAGACCATCGTTGTCAATAAGCCCCGGGACAGCTACAGCTTCTCCTTCTACATGAACCTGACGGACCTGAAGCCGGAACTGATGCAGAACGGCTCTGTGGAGCTGCGGAACGAGAAGGGCGAGCTCATCTACCTGATTCCCGCCCCCTACATGGTTGACGCTAAGGGCGCGGAGTCCACCGACGCCAGCTACACCCTGGAGCAGACTGCCTCCGGCGCCTGGAAGCTGACCGTGGCTGCCAGCGAGAAATGGATCAACGACGAGGAAAGAGCCTTCCCCGTGGAAATTGACCCGACGGTGTACCTCGAGTCCGAAAACTATCATATCATCACCAGCTATGTTGACAGCAACAAGCCTAATTCGGCAGCGTTTTACAACTCCGGATATCTCCGCAGCGGTTATTACACGGGTGATTCCAACTGCAAGGGTCACACCGTTGGCTTGATCTATTTCAAAAACCTTCCCAAGATCCCGGAACACTGTGTCGTTACGGATGCCCGGTTCTCCCTTTATCAGATTCAGGAGTATCGCGGCAGTTCTTTTATCCAAAGGCTGTACGCCACGACAATCTCTGCTCCCAATAATCCCGAGAACTATATGCAAACCATGACATGGAACAAGTATGTATCGGATGTTTCCGGGAAATACGCGAAACTCGGCGGCGCAAATAATGGTGATACGAGCTCTGTTCTGGACTATCATGTGGAAAATAAACACCTCTGGAAGGAGTCCACCTATGTCATCACAAGCGCCGCCCAGAGATGGTATGACCCCAATGACGATTCAATCTCCAGGCTGCTTGTCCTGGATGACGGCCATTCCAGCACGGAACAGAATCGAGCCACCTACGGTGGCTGCGGCAGCAGCGGTTATACCCCCATTATTTACGTAACTTACCGCAACACGGTAGGCATCGAGGGCATCTACGGCTATCACACCCAGAGTATCGGGCGGGCCGGAACCGGATACGTCAACAACTTCACCCTGCAGCCCAGTCTGTCTGTGCCTGTCCTGTCAGCCCCCAGCGGAACGCTGCCCTTCGGCATCAGCCTTTATTACAACGGAGCATTGAGCTACTCTCACTTTTCATTGGAAAATCCAAGCAATCCGTGGAGCGATAACAACAATATCCACACGTTGAACTATTCCACCTCCAAAACCGGCTTTGGCTGGAAAACCTCTCTCCAGCAAAGTTTAAAGTATACCCACTACTATGTCGATGGCGGAAACATCCAATTCCTTGTCTACACCGATGCGGACGGAACCGAGCATTATTTCAAGAGTCAGGGCAGTAACACCGTCCTGAAGGATGAAGACGGACTTGGCCTGACCATAAAAACCAGAAATTATGATCTGTTTACCATGACAGACAAGGACGGAAACGAATGGATTTTTGACTGGGGCTTCCTGACCCAGTATACGGACAATCACGGCAATAAGCTGTTCTATGCTTATGACGGCAAGAATTATTCCTCCAATAGCAACGCATGGAAGCCCGGCGACAGGGATAATCCCCATCGGGTCACCGGCGTATGGCGTCAAAATGATGGCGGCGCCCTGCAAAAGATCGCCACCCTGACCTACGACAGCGATGGCTTCCTGACCGAGATCAAGGACGCCGCGAACAGACCCACAAAGCTGTACTATAAAGAGGTGTACTATAACGATAAGAACGGTAAGAACGTTAAGAACGTTAAGAACGTTAACAACAAATGCCTGACGAAGCTGGAATTTCCGGACGGGAAAACCGCAACTTATTCCTACTATGATGACCCAGAAAAAGTCCTAATCATCGACGGCAAACCCTATTATCGAATTTCGGAGGCCTGCGACAACGAGACAAACTACAAAATCCAATACACCTACCGAGGCAATAAGCCCCTTCAGGTGGCAACCGTTACGGAAAGTGTGAAGGATGGTAGCACCTGGAAGAAGGGGCAGCGGGTGAACTGCAACCAGACCGACGTAAATCACGCCTCCTTCCGCTACTTTGACGCCAGCAACCTCAACGGAGGCAATTACGATTCCACTGGAAAGCTGGTTACCCAGCACTACTTTGACAGTTGGGGCAGAACCGTCAACATCGTCACCATGGACCCCGCCACCGATGAGGTTCTGGGCGTGTCTACCGGGGAATACACCCAAAACGAACCGGGCAACGCCAAGAATAATCGCTTGACAAATTCCGCCTCCGCCGGTATTGAGGCAATCAATCTGCTTCAAAACGCGGATATGGAAGACGGAACAAGTCTCTATGGCTGGGAAAAAGTTGGCAGCGGCGCTGCCGCCACCGCGGGAAACACCGAAGCGGGCATGAAAGCAAAGCCGTACCTGGGCAATAAGCTCATGCGGATCTACGAGAGCAGCGCGAGCGTCGGCAAATGCACAGTAAGACAGCCGGTCTACCTTGAAATAAATAAGACCTATGTATTTTCTGCTTATGTGAATACTGCGGACGCGAGCAATCTTGGGGCAAACGGCGGCGCGTATCTCACCATTCTGCAGAATAAAAACAATACGGTTATCGAGAAAGCAACCAGCCGAATCGTAAACTATACCACCAGCACGGCAGTTGACGGCGGTTGGGAACGGCTGGAGATCGCTTTTACCCCTGGTGAAACCGGCAAATACTATGTTGCCGCAAACGTCAACAACTTCTCAAAGCATGTTGTGTTTGACAACTTCCAGTTGGAAAAGACGATCAGCTTCGGCGGGCCGGACGCGGAAAGCGCGGGCGGCATGGCAGGAACCGCTTCCAACTTCAATCTGATCCAGGCCGCAAGCTTTGAGTACCCCAATCCCTCCACCGGGGCCGGTCAGGAGGCAGACGTCAGCCGTTGGTGGAGCTATGACTCCGGAAAGGCATACCCCGTTGCCTCTTACGCACACTCCGGAGACTTTGGCTTGACCTTTACGCCCAATATGTCCGGCAAACAGCGGGCCACCCAGACCGTCCAGATCAACGGCAGCTCCAACAAGACCTATATCCTCTCCGGCTGGGGCAGGACGCCGCAGACCAACAACACAGATTGCAACCGGGAAGAAGACCAGAACAAGCTGGAAGAGGACAATAAGAACAACGCCCGGTTCTTCGGCCTGATTGCCAAGGTAAGCTATGCCGAATCCGACGTGGAGCCGGACTACCACTATGTTTCCTTCAACAGCGACATCGGCGATTGGCAGTTTGCCAGCGGCGTGGTCGTTCCGAAGCAGAGAGACAAGACCGTTTCCACCATTACGGTTTCCGCCTGTCTGGATTACTGCGCCAACCGCTCCTATATGGACGAGATCACCCTGATCCAGGAGCCGGTGCAGACCTACGACTACGATGATAAGGGCAACCTGAAAAGCACCTCCAACAGCGAGAGCAATACCTCCGAAACGTTCGACAGCAAGGACCGGCTGACTGGCTACACCGCCATGAACGGGGTCCAGTATACCCTGACCTACAGCGGCGACAGCAGAGACCCCAGTACGATCGTCAGCGACGGGATTACCACCAGCTATGCCTACGACGCCGCGGGCAACGTGACGCAGACGAAGACCCAGGCGCCGAACAATGGGAAATACATTCAGAGCGACACGACTTACGCGGACTCAGATGCAGATCCCCAAGATAAAACATTCGACTTCCCGTATTGGACGACCGATTCCAACGGCAACGACTCCTATACCACGTACGACAATAAAACCGGTTTATTACTGAACTCAATAAATCCCAACGGCATCCAGACCTTTAACATTTACAACCCGGATAATAACCAGATCACATCCAGCTATATTTCTTTCGTCGCCGGGTTGATTCGCTCTTACGATAGCGAAAACGGGATGCTGACCCAGTTGACCCGCAAGACCTACCACGGCTCGCAGGTGGGGTGGCAAGCGTATTCCTTCGACTATGACGCCTGGGGCAATACCACAGGCATTTGTGTTTGGAAGCCGTCCGACGATGACGATACTGATTACTCCCAGAGCAACGTCCCCCTGGCCTCCTATACCTACGACAGCACGGGCAAGATGACGCGGATGAACTACCCCAGCGGGCAGTACGTCACTTATGAATACGACGCGCTTGACAGATTGGTCAGTGAGCAGTATTATAAGAAAGACAATACGCTCTTTGTGGAGTATCAGTACATCTACAACGCGAACGGCCAGCTTGCCAAACAGCAGGCAATCCGAAACGGCGCGGTAACGGAGAGCTACAGCTTCGAGTACGATTCTCTGGGCCGTCTGATTCGCAGCCGGGAGGAGGGCGGCAGCGGCATCGTCCAGCGGACGGAGCATCTGTACGACACGGCCGGCCGTCTGACCAAGCAGAACTGGAAGGTCGGAGAACGGAACTTCACAGAGACCTACGCCTACGATACCGCGGACGGCACCATGACCTCCATGCAGATCGGCTACGACAGCGGCAACCCGACCTGGGGGTTCGCATACGACAATCTGACCTACAGCTATGACGCCCTGAATCGGCTGACGAGAGTTCTGGATACCGAAAACAGCACCCCGTTCTACACCCGGAACTATCGGTATCAGGACCTGTCAGGCCAGCGGACTACTTCCCGCCTAGCACGGTTTGACTACCAGACTCTCAACAAGCACATAATTTACGGTAATTCCTATGCCTACGACAAGAATGGTAACATCACGCAGATCAACGAAATCATCACGGTTGGCGGTAACAATATCACGGAGAAATCCCGCGTCCTGGCGAAGTACGTGTATGACGAGCTGAACCAGCTGAAGAGAGAGACCCGCTATACTTACAACGGGACTTCCACCACGCCGGCCTCCACCACTGTCGTTGAATACGATCTCGACATGGCCGGCAATCTCTATTCAGTCAAGGAAAACGGAACCGTGAAGGTAGCCTACACCTATGGTGACGGCGACTGGGCGGACAAGCTGACAAAGATCACGGTGAATGGCACCGCCAAGTCAATCAGCTACAGCGGAGACGCGCTGAATCCCAGCAACTGGTACAACGGCACGGAATATTCTAATCTGACCTGGACCCAGGGCCGGCGGCTCAGCAGCATCCAAAAGGGCAGCCAGACCTACGAGTACGAGTACGACATGTCCGGCGTGCGCAGCGTAAAGATTGCCGATGGCCTGCGGCACGAGTACGTGACCCAGAACGGGCACGTGGTGCGGGATACCGTGACCGATGCAAGCACCGGAGCTTTCCAGTATACGCTGGACTTCACCTATGACGAGTCCGGAAACCCGCTGACCATGCGGCGGTATTATAACGAGGCCCAGACCTCCTACAATACCTACCACTACGTGGTCAACGCCCAGGGCGACGTGGTCAAGCTGCTCCACGGCTCCAGCAATACGGTTGCGGAGTATTCCTACGACGCCTACGGCAACGTGCTGACCAAATCCGGCTCCCTCGCCGACGTCAACCCCCTGCGCTACCGGGGCTACTACTGCGACACCGAGACCGGGTTCTACTATCTGCAATCCAGATACTACGACCCCGCCATCCGCCGCTTCCTCAACGCGGACTCCTATGCCTCCACCGGTCAGGGCTTCCTGGGGATCAATATGTTTGCGTACTGTGGGAATAACCCTGTTTCTCGGGCAGATCCGTTAGGCCAATCATATATTTGGCCGCAACTGTTCGAGGATATGTGCTTTGGCTTTATCCACAAGGCAGTGCAGATGCACATAATTATGGAGAATGCAGAGATGGAAATGGAGAGATACGTATATAATTCTAAGGGTGAACCGTGTGGAAGAGCCGACATTTTTGATCCATTTTCTGGTCAAGTATGGGAGATAAAGACGGAAAAAACCGGAGCAGATGCAGCATATGCGCAAGTGAAAAAATATTGTAAAAAAGGCAACACGATTAATGGTAACGCAACTTCTTATGGTAGAGTTGGAAGATTCGAATCCTCGTTTATCCTTTCTTGTGGAGACTACACATATGAAGTCAATTATTGGACACCTCGTTCAGGGGTGATTTTGTACAGAGTAGATAAAACCAATTCACAAGGTAATGATGATTATGCTGTATATGTTCCAAAATCTCAACGTTCAAAAGAGAATCAATGCACCATAGGAGGTCAAACCGTTTATAGCGGTAGTACTGCAGCCAGTGTGAATGGGACCGTTGCAGCTTGCGGTTTTGCTGGCGCATTACTCTTTGGAGTTGCTTGTTTTGGAGGCGGCGGATGTGGACGCTGTGCCCTTGATCGCATTTACTAAAACATGAAAGACGGAAACAACGATGACAGAAAAATTAATTAAAGAGGAATTGCAGGGCTATTCTGAACGTTGCTATGCTGAAATCTTGCAACAAAAGGGATTTGTAAGTTACAAAAATGATTTGTTGAATTGGTACAAGATTAACAACGGCATAATCTACCATTTTCATCTTCTTGTTGGAAGCTGTAAATTCCCCGTAATGATGCAAGTGTGGTGGATTCATCCAACATATATTCCTGCAACATTAAATCTTCCTGTAGCATGGACAAACTTTAATGAACCAATGAGTCTATATGCTACAAAAGTATTGTTTGATTCACATATCGTTGAAAACGGTGGAGGAATCAATATTCCAAAACTACCAAAACTAGGCGCGGAGCGTCTTCTTTCTGATCTATTTCCGCAGATCGAGAAACAGAGAACTCGGGAAACTGCCTATCAACAACTAAAGCAACGTATTATGAATTGGTGGGCTGGAAGGGATACAGAGTATCCTTTATCAAATCTTACTACCTCGGACTTTGCAGATCAAGCCTTGATGGTTCAAGATACAGAATTTTTCCCAAGTTGTATTGAAAGAGTGGGCCGTGAGATCCAAATGAGTCAGTATCCGCATAATATGCGATTTGCAGAAACATCGGTCGCAGGTCGAAGTGCAGCTCTGCTACAGGCGCAGTTGAAAGCCTTGCAGGGAATCGAAGTCGAGCAATACATGGAGCTTTTGAAGGAGCGAAAAGCAAAATTTTTTAAAAAGTACAAGCTGCAAGACATCGATTTTGAACTCTGAGGACAGGGGAAGGTTCCTTGTCCTGAACGAACTGCCGTTCTTTCTGTGCTGATTCGAGCAAAAACCTGCTCAAAGCAAAGCACCCGGGAGGGCGATAGCTCTCCCGGGGAAGAAAACAAATAAGCGCAACCTGCGGGCTGGTTTCAGCCCGCAGGTGTTTCGTTTTGCGGTTCGGGCAGCGGAGATGGATTTGCCTGGGGCAAATCGCACCGCCAGCGGTGCGGCGGGCTAATAGCCCGCGCTACGGGGACGCGGTCGCACAATGTGCGCCCCTACGCAGTATCGTATTCGTCAGCGCCCGTAGGGACGAGCAGTGCTCGTCCGCGTTTGCGGAGCAAACAATCGCCCACCAGGGCAATCCGGCAGGGTCGGATATGCAGGGGAAATTGCCGCCGTTGTACGAGACACCCCCTCATCCGACCCTTCGGACCACCTTCCCCCCAGGGGGAAGGCTTTAGATTCGCCTCCGGCAAATCGCCCGCGCTGCATAGATTGTGCGGATTTTTGCCTGTCGGCGAACCTGCCGGGCTGGCCGCCTGCACGGGGATATCCCAAAGGGCACTCCCTTTTGGCCGTTTGAATTAGGGGAGTCCAGAGGGGGAAGAGATTCGGAATCTTCCCCCTCCCCGGTCGTGTCTTTGCTTCCTTTCTGCACGGGCAGAAAGGAAGGATTTCCATAGGAAAACGGATCCTTCGACTCCGCTAACGCTCCGCTCAGGATGACAGACTTGTGAGCGGGTTCCGGGACGGACCCCTCCACCGGCCTTGAGGCCGGTCCCCCTCCCCTTGGGCGGGGAGGTTTTCG
>JAEEGH010010586.1_pt1 | contig 21118 bp, 21 predicted proteins | sample 9134181 | NCBI WGS metagenome assembly JAEEGH01 (sample SAMN16246544, study PRJNA631951) | gut metagenome | biome: gut microbiome; feature: rumen; material: DP-attached | host: Bos | place: Iran: Karaj | collected 2018-10
CGATGCCTACCACACCTTCTTAAGAAGGCTGTGCCAGTCCAAAGGGTTCAAGGTCACCAACAACCATGCCTTAAGGATGTCCCTCAATTCAAACGTACTGCTCCCGATGGGGATTACTGCAGCTGACAGGGCAGCGATGCTGGGCCATTCGGTCCAGACAAACCTGCTGTTTTACAGCTATGAGCAGAAGAACTATCTGGATTATGTCGGCAAAATGCTTGACGAGCAGTATGAAAAAGAGCAGGAGAAGGGAACCCCCAGGAACCCTTCCAACATCATTTTTCTTACAACAAAGAGAGCCCGCAAGGCCTGATTTCTCAGGTCTTACGAGCCCTAGACCACTGCGGAGTAAGAGACTTGAACTCTCACGTCTGTTGACACATGATCCTTAGTCATGCCTGTCTGCCAATTCCAGCAACTCCGCATACCGCGCTTTTCTTCAACGCGCTCAATCATAATAGCACCTTGGCCATTGATTGTCAACTAAAATTTTCCAAATTTTTAAAACAATTTGCGAGGGGCCTGCGGAGGCTGCGTGCAGCGGCTGTTATTCCTCGTCCCCGGTCTCTTCCTCTTCTTCCTCTTCGGCGTAAGCCTCGGGATCGTAGACGATCAGATACGTGCCTTCCTTGAAGAGCATTACCTCTATCTCGCCGTCCTCGGTGATTTCCTTGCTCATGCGGCCCATGATGGATTTGCGGTTCGGCGTGTAGTAAAGGTCGGTGTACTCGGGCTCCATGGTCTTGGGAACCTTGATATGGACGGTCACCGGATAGAATACGTCGTAGTCCTCGTCCGAGAAGGCGAAGTTAAAGGCGCAGTACCAGCCGGTCTTGGTCTTGAGCTTCCTGTAGGCGCGCGCGACCTTCGTCTTTTTCATCAGCGAGCCGACGATGCAGCTGGGATCGAGTCGCTTCGGAATGGCCGTCGTGATCGTGAATTTATTGCTTCCGCTGCGGATCGTGAAATCCGAAGTGTAGCTGAAATCGGGAGGCGCAACCTCCACGCCGATGATCTTGCAGGTCGTGTTGTAATCGCCGTAATAGATCTTTATCGTATTCTCGCCGATGTAGCGCACGATCGGATCGTAAACCGCGTAATCGGTGATCTCCTGCTCCGTTTTGTCATTGTAGAGGACGTACACGTGCATTTCCGAGGAAATGTACTCGTAGCCTACCTCCACCTGTCCGCCCGTGTACTTCGCGCGGATGCTCTCGATTTTTCTCGCGATGACATTGACCTTGCAGGTAGCCTTGACGCCGAGGAATTCAACCTCGATCGTCTGCTCGCCGGTCGCAGAGAAGGACTTCGTCTTTAATGTATAGGTCGCGATACGCTCCGTGGACAAGCTCGCATCGTCGTAGATCGCGGTAACGGTCAGATCCTGTCGGTCGATCTCATGGCCTTCGACCAGCTCCTCGCCGCCGTAGGCCACGCTCAGGCTCTTTACGCTTCTTTCGCCGTAAACGTATACGGAAACCTCCGCCGTGCAGTTCTTGTATTTGATCTTAACCTTCTGCGAGCCGCTCTCCTTGAACTGCTCGGGCTCGATCGTGTAATCCTTCGTGATCAGCTTCGTGGACTGGTCGCTGTAGGTTGCGGTCACGGTCAGATCGCGCGGATCGATGCCGTTGTACAGGCCGTAGAACGTACGCGCGCACTTCACCTCGATCTTTTCCAGCTCTATTCCGTAAATATAGAAATAATCGGTATAGCCTTCGTAAACAATGACGATCTTGTTGCTGCCGAGCTTGTTTATTTCGGTATCCGAGATCGTATACATTCCCTCGGGCACCTTCTCGGTCGATCCGTCGCTGAAAAGCGCATTGACCACAACGTCTTCGAGATTTATCTTCTCGCCGAGCTCAACAGGCGAGCCCACATAATAAGCTCCGACTCCGACCAGTTCGGGCGGGACCTCGGGCGTGGGCGACGCAGCGGGCGTAGGCGTGGCCGAAACCTTTGACGTAGGCGTTGGGGACGCTGTCGTTGTGGGCGTCGGCGAAACCGAAGGAGTGGCAGTCGGCGTGGGCGTAGGCGTCTGTGTCGGAGTGGTCACGGGTGACGGTGACGGGCTCGTCGTCGGCCCTGTAGTGGGCGACGCTCCTCCCGAAGGTGTTACGCTCACCGAAGGGGATACCGTGATCGCGGAGGGCGTAGCCGCAGTATTGCCGGTGCCTGCGCCTCCCGTCGGGGAATCCGCGCGCACAGGGGTCTCAGGGCCTACGGACAGTCCCGCGGGCCTTCCTATTATCGCTGCGAATGCAAGCAGCAATACGGCTGTTATAAATGTAATACGTTCTTTTCGCTTCATATTCAAAACCCTCCGTACGGGCATAGTTCACCATTTCTCTATTATTATCGGCACAATTATCCTTTTTCTTTACCCCCTGCGCTTGCAACTTCCCCCTGCCGCATTATAATAGAGCATGGGGCGGAAGAAGCCCCGTGAAAAAAGGAAAGAAGAGGAAAGTGAAGATGGATTACAACAAAGCGAGCCTCGAGCTCTGCGAAAAGAACCGCGGAAAGCTGAACGTTACTCCGGTCTGCCCCGTTACCGACCGAGATGAGCTTTCGACCGCCTACACTCCCGGCGTGGCCGAGCCCTGCCGCGAGATCCACAAGGATGTGCACAACGCCTACAAGTACACGATAAAGAGCCGCACCGTCGCAGTTGTATCCGACGGAACCGCAGTGCTCGGTCTCGGTGACATCGGTCCCGAAGCCGCGATGCCCGTTATGGAAGGCAAGGCCGTTCTCTTTAAGGAATTCGGCGGAGTCGATGCATTCCCGATCTGCCTCGATACAAAGGACCCCGAGGAGATCATCAAAACGGTCAAATATCTCGCGCCCACCTTCGGCGGCATCAATCTCGAGGACATTTCGGCACCCCGCTGTTTTGAGATTGAGACCAGGCTCAAGGAAGAACTCAATATCCCCGTATTCCACGACGACCAGCACGGTACCGCAATCGTGGTTACGGCAGGTCTTATCAATGCATTAAGACATGTTAAGAAATCCTGGTCCGAGACCCGCATCGTCATCAACGGCGCAGGCTCCGCAGGTATCTCGATCTGCCGTCTGCTCATGCAAATGAACCCGCTCGACATCATCCTGGTAGACAAAGCAGGCGCGCTCTGCCCCGGTGAGGACTGGATGAACCCGGTACAGGCCCGGATGGCCGAGATCACCAACAAAGATAAAAAACGCGGTCCCCTCGCGGAAGTGATGCAGGGCGCCGACGTATTCATCGGCGTTTCCGCGCCCAAGATCGTAACGAAGGAAATGGTAGCCACGATGGCAAAGGATGCGATCGTATTCGCGATGGCGAACCCCACTCCCGAGATCATGCCCGAGGAGGCAAAGGCGGGCGGCGCGCGTGTCGTAGCCACGGGCCGCAGCGATTATCCCAACCAGATCAACAATGTGCTCGTATTCCCCGGCATTTTCCGCGGTGCCCTGATGGTGGAGGCCCGCCAGATAGTCGAGGAAATGAAGCTCGCCGCAGCCAAGGCCGTGGCTTCGCTGGTTTCCGACGCGGAGCTCGCCGACGACTATATCATACCGAGTCCTTTTGATAAGCGCGTAGCCGATGTCGTTGCCTGCCGCGTGGCGGAGGTCGCCGAGCAGCTCGGTATCGCCGGAAATCCCGGATGCAGGACGCTGTAAAGCGCCGTCGCCGATGCCGGGAACTCTGCGACTGCATGGCACCGATGCCGGGAATTCTAAAACGTCGGGAGTCGATGCAGTGAGTTCCGGACTGACGCATGATACCGAATACAGGATATAGAGGAAGATCAGATGTCCGAAATAAAATGTCCCAACTGCGGGGCGATGTTCGACCCGCATGAGCCCAAGTGCCCGTACTGCGAGTATATCAATCCCGCGGGCGCCCAGGAAAAATATATGCAAAAGCTCGAGCAGCACAGACTCAAGCTCGACAATGTCGACGAGGAGGCCGCGGATCTCTATCATACCGAGATGAAGAAAAAGGGCAGGCGCCTGGCTCTCACGATTGGGATCACCGTTGCGGTCATCATCCTCGGCATCGTGTTCTTTGCGCTGAAGGATCGTTTTTTCAGGCCTTCTTACGAGCGTTCCTCCGAGGAAGAGATCAGGGAGATCGCCTGGCAGCGGGAGAATTTCCCGAAGCTCGACGAGCTCTACGAGGCCGGAAAATACGACGAGCTCCTGGATCTGTACGACAGGTTCTCGCTCGAGACCCCGTACCATGACCTCTGGAACTGGCCGCATTTTCCGTTCGCCGACTGTCTGGTGCGCTTTTCGCTTTTTACCGACTCCATGGAATCGTATCCGAGATATGTCAGGGAGGGCAATGCTTCCGCGCTTTCTTCGGTTGTTTACGCGGCATTCAGGTTCTATTACCGCGATTATGACTCCGATACGAGGCTTTCCGAAAGCGACCTTGAGTTTCTCGACGGGCTGAGCGCGTATGCGACAGATATAGTTCACAGCAAACTGAATTTTACCGACGAGGAAATGAGCGAGCTCAGATCTGAGCTTTACTCAAAAGGCTACATCGAGTTTTCAGCCTGCGAAGACATCGCAAAGAAATATATGAACAGGTTCACCGAGTAAAGGAAAAACTATGAAATGTAAGAACTGCAATGCCAATCTTCAGATCGAAGATGAGAAATGCCCGTACTGCGGAGCGGAAAATCCTTTCGCCAAAAAGCACCGCGCGGACATGAAAAAATACGCGGGCGAGTTCGCCTCCACCCGCAGCGAAGTGCTCCGAAACAGCTCCCGCTTCAACCGCTACACGGTCAAGATCACGATCGCTGCCGTGCTCGTGGCTCTGTGTGTCGGCGCATTTATGCTTCAGATGAACGCCTACAGCGTGAGGGAATACTTCCGTGACCGCAATATAGGCCTCCACAAAAATGAGCATATCAGCCGGGTGACAGAGCTGCTCGATGAGGGCAACTACATCGGCGCCTCCAACTATGTGAACGCCCACAGCATCAGCTATGTCGATCCCATAAAAGACTACAACGAGTTGTTCCAGATACTGCGCGAGTACAACTATATCACCGACGACATATCCGCGATCATCACATGGGATAAGTCTGAGCACCATTACCAGCAGAAAGACGAGGTCTTCAACCGCATCTCGCAGAATATCAAGTTCCTGTACGATGAGACGATCCCGCGCCAATACGCCTACGAAGGCAGCTACTCCGAGGATAAGCTCGCTTACATGCAGGCGATCCTCGCAGATACGGAGATGCTGATGAGGGCTTACATGGGCCTGAAAGACGAGGATTTTGCGGAGCTTTACGAGCTCAGCGATATCAAACGCACATTGCTTTTGGAAGAAAGATACGGAGAGCTGATAAATGAATAATATAAAAACCAACACCCCCGCGGGCAAGCCCGCAAAAACTCCGGCGGACCGGATATTCAATCTGGCGATCACGGTCCTGGCCGTACTCTTTGTCATACTGATATTCGGATTCTTTCATAAGCTCCGCGGCTACAGCGGCCTCGACTACACGAACGGGGCGGACTCGATCTTAAGGAGCCTGAACCAGAGCAACTATTACTACGCTGCGAACAATACCTGGCGCAACCGCGCGCTGGACGTAAAGAACAAAAACGGCGAATACGACGTTCCCTACGCCCTCTCGGATTATTATCTGGCGGCATTTTACGAGACCGCGCACAGAGCGGCCGGAGACACCGCAAAAGCCGACGCGCTCGCCGCAAAGATGGCCGGGTACAGGAAAGCCGCGGGCGATCTCGCAATGATCGCCGACGACATTGACGAAGTACTGGCGCCGTTCGGAAGAGGCAGGTAAAGCGTTCAGTTCGCGTACAAACAAAGAAAACCCTTCGGACCGAAGCCCGAAGGGTAAAAAATAATGCGGAAAAAGGGACTTGAACCCTCATGAAATTGCTTTCACACGGACCTGAACCGTGCGCGTCTGCCAATTCCGCCATTTCCGCATGCGTTGTTCTGCAACGTTGTGATTATAGCACAGCACATATGAGAAATGCAAGCACTTTTTTGCAGGGAAGGAGGACCGGTGTCAAAAGCAGTAAATATCCGCATTTCGGGGCTCCAGCGTGATATCTCCGATGAGCCTACAGTAGTAGAATGTGTCGGAACCCTTCACTCCTCCGTCGGTCAGCATTACATACGCTACACCGATCCCGACGGGATACAGAATCTGATCAAGATCCGTAACGGTCATGCGACCGTCACCCGCACCGGCGCTCTCTCCTCAGTCATGGAATTCACGGAGGGCAGCCGCACCGAATGCGTCTACCCGACGCCCTACGGGAATTTCGACACAGTGATCGAGACCGAAACCGTCATTGTTTCCGCCGAAAACATCCGCCCGGAAGAGCCCTTCGCCCGCATCCTCTACGACCTCACGATGAACTCGCAGAAGATATCCGGCTGCGAGCTCACGATCTGCATTTCTGAAGCGTGAAGACACGGGGAAGACATGGGGACGGTTCTGAGACATGGGGACGGTTCTTCCTGTGTCTTATAGTCTCACAGCGCCGCGCGTATCTTCGCGGCGTACTCCTCGGCTTCGCCGTCCGCGTAGCTCAGTGTCTTCCACGGTATGATCACACCGTCGTCCTTATATCTCGGGATCAGGTGCACATGCAGGTGGAATACCGACTGCCATGCGGCTTCGCCGCTGTTCTGCAGCATATTGATGCCGTCGCAGCCGAGCGCCTTTTTCTGGGCATTTGCGATCTTTGATGCCACCGCGAGCACCTTTGATGCCACATCGGGATCGATGCCGAGCAGGTCGGGCATATGCTTTTTCGGCAGGATCAGTACATGTCCCTTCGCTGCGGGCGCGATGTCGAGCACCGCCCTGAAATCATCGTCTTCGTAAACCGTCGCCGAACCGAATACTCCGTTCGCGATCTTGCAGAAAATACAATCTTCCATATCAAACCTCCTGTTTTATCCCAACCGTCCGTCACAGCTCCATCGAAGTACCGCCCTCGATGCTGTACATTCCACGGTCATATTCAAACCATATCGTCATCGCCGAAGGGTTATACACCCTCGTCATGCCCGCGTCGAATACCAGGCGCTTATAAGCGTCAACGTAGTCGTAGACCTCGATGTTCGTCGCGTACCAGATATCCTCTCTGCCGCTGACCTTATCCGCGAAGTTCTCGATGATCTCCCAGTTGTTGTGGAAATCAAACTCGTAGCTGTGTCCCCACAGGTAAAACAGCCAGGGCGCGCTGCCCGGAGTACCGCTCAGGAACCGGTCCGTAAGCTCGGGGAGCTTCTCGTCCTCATGATGGCATGTAGGCCTCAGCACCAGCCAGTCCTTCGGGATATCGAAATTGTGCGAAGACCAGACAGTCCTGGCGTACACGATGCCGCAAGCCTTAAGGCACGCGATCACCGAGTCGTTGAAAGTACCGTAAGGATAAGCAAATCCGCGCACCGTAACGCCGTAGTCCTTCTCATGGTTAAACCTGTCCTCGAGTATCTCGCGCGTGCACGCGGCGGGAGTGAGCTGTTCCAGAAAAGGATGTGTCACCGCATGTGCCGCGATCTCGAATCCGCTGTCCCTGTACAGCCCGATCGCAGCTTCTTTGGTCAGTCTCCTGTGCGTACTCGTAAAATCGTCGAATTCCTGCTCCGCGTAGCAGCCGCTGTTTAGGTTCAGCGTGCATTTAAGCCCCTTTTCTTTAAGCAATGCGGTAAAACGCCTGTCATTGATCACACCGTCATCGTAACTGAGCGTGAGGCACTTGGCCTTTCCGCCCGGAAATCTCATATACAGATTTGCCATGATCCACTCTCCTTCCGCTTAACATTATATACCATCGCTTCCCGTAAAGCATTTGTTTTTTTATTATTTTGTGGTACAATAATGAGCGTTGAGCAATCGTGCATTTTTACGCATTTGCACTTAATCTGTACACGGAGATGTTGGCTTAATGAGAACTGTATTGACCTTTTTATCGCTGTTTTTGTTCCTGGTACTCTCGATACCTTTATTCCTGATATTCAAACTGATCGGAGTGTTCAACAGACGCGCCTGCGCGTCGCTGTCTCAGAGCGTGGTGAACTTCGGTTTCAGGGTGGTCCTGGCGAGTGCCGGAGTTAAGATCACGTGCCTCGGCAGGGAAAATGTCCCGACCGACCGCGCCGTGCTCTATACCGCGAACCACCGCAGCTACGCCGATATCCCGATCGGCTACACTACAGTTCCCGGCCTGACCGGCTTCATCGCGAAAAAGCAGATCAAGAACGTTCCCTCGCTGTCCTGGTGGATGACAAATATGAACTGCCTGTTCCTCGACCGTCACGACCTGAAGCAGGGCATGAAGACGATCCTCGCCGCGATAGACAATATTAAGGCGGGCTACTCGATGTTCGTTATGCCCGAGGGCACGCGCAATCATCAGGATGAGATGCTCCCGTTCAAGGAAGGCACGTTTAAGATCGCGCTCAAGTCCGGATGTCCTATCATTCCCGTCGCGATCACGAATTCCGACGCGGTTTACGAGCTGCACCGCCCGTGGGTACGCAGGGCCAATGTCATCATTCACTACGGAAAACCCGTTTACGTCGAGGATCTGACCCCCGAGGAGGCCAAGACGATCGGAGCGCGTGTGCGCGGCATTATAGCTGATATGCTCGCAGAAGACGCGTCGCTTCTGAAAAAACGATAAACCGCTTGAATTTTACGCGTTCAGATGATACAATTTACGTCGCGTGCTCAAGGCACCGTTTTCGGGCCGGGCGCGGAGGAAGAAAGGATCTTTCGGGCATGCCCGCGGTCCTGTAAGTAAGAGGAGGATTTTTTACATATGTCAACAGGTTGGATCATTTTTATAATAGTCACCGTACTTCTTATCGGCGGACTTGTTGCCCTCACGATCCTGGGCAAAAAGATGCAGAAAAAGCAGGAAGAGTCCGAAGCCACGATGCGTCAGGGCGCGCAGATCATATCGATATTCGTTATCGACAAGGCCCGCAAAAAGCTCGTTGAGTCGGGTCTCCCGCAGATCGTCATCGACCAGACACCCAAGTATCTGCGCCGTTCAAAGGTTCCGGTAGTCAGAGCCAAGGTCGGCCCCAAGGTTATGATGCTGATGTGCGATGAAAAGGCCTTCAATCTGATCCCCGAGAAAAAGGAAGTTAAGGTCCTGATGAACGGTATCTACATCGTGGAAGCCAAGAGCGCGCGCGGCGGTCTCGAGGCTCCGCCCGTTAAGAAGACCTTCAGGCAGAAGCTTCAGGAGAAATACACAAAGCTCCGCAAGGAAGAAAAAGAGACCGAGACAAAGAAATCGAAGAAGAAATAACATTAAGGTGCCTGTCACCACAGATGGTGACAGGCACCTTTTTCATTTATCGGTATACGACTCTATCAGGTCGATGATGATGTCGGTCGCGTCCGCCTGGGTCGCGGCTTTCATCGCCGTGATGTATTTGTCTTTATCGGCGAAAACTGTGTTGATCGCGTCGAGCAAAGTCTCGTTCGTTACGATCTCCTCTTCGAGCACATAACTGTAGCCGTGATGCTCAAATGACTCCGCGTTCAGTATCTGGTCGCCTCTGCTGGCGGCCGCCGAAAGCGGGATCAGGATGTTGGGCTTTGCGAGAGCCAGCAGCTCACATACGGCATTTGCTCCGGCGCGCGAAATGATCAGGTCCGCCGCAGCAAAAAGGTCCTTCAGCTCGTCGCTTATATACTCGTACTGCCTGTATCCGGGAGTATCGTTGAGGCTCTGGTCGCTCTTTCCCTTGCCGGTCAGATGGATGATGTCGTAATTCTTGACAAGCGTCGGAAGCAGGTTCCTGACCGCTTCGTTGATCGCCGCGGCACCGGTGCTGCCGCCCACCACGAGGATGATCGGCTTAGTTCCGTCAAATCCGCAGAAATCCAGTCCTTTACGCTTATCGCCCGTAAAAAGCTCCTTGCGCAGAGGCGTACCCGTGTGGACCGCCTTGCCCTCGGGCAGGTAATCAAGCGTCTCGGCAAAATTACAACAGACCTTGTCCGCCTTCGGGATGCAGAGCTTGTTCGCCAGTCCGGGTGTCATATCCGACTCATGGATGATCGTAGGGATCTTATGATGATGCGCCGCAAAAACCACGGGCACGGTCACATAACCGCCCTTTGAAAAAACAACATCCGGCTTCAGCTGCTTCATGAGCTTATTCGCCTCGTGCAGACCTTTAAGTACCTTAAAGGGATCCGAGAGATTCTTAACGTCCAGATAGCGTCTGAGTTTTCCCGACGAGATCCCGTAGTAAGGGATCCCGAGTTTTTCGATCAGGCCCTTTTCGATGCCCTCATAGGAGCCGATATAGCTGATCTCATAGTCCGCTTCGCGCAGACGCTCTATCAATGCGATATTCGGCGTAACGTGTCCTGCCGTACCGCCTCCGGTCAATACTATCTTCTTCATAACTGTCCTATCCTCGGCTTATTCTCCGATCGCTCCCCTGATGGCCTTTGCCAGCTGATCCGGACATGATGTGGGCTTGAAACCGCACTTGATGCCCTCCATGCGCGAGATCGCGTCATGAACCTCCATGCCCTCTACCAGACGCGCAACGCCCTGTGTATTGCCGTTGCAGCCGCCCGTGAATTTAACGTTCGAAACCACCTTGCGGCCTTCGTTCTCTACGATGTCAAAATTGATCTTCTGTGAGCAAACGCCCTGTGTCTTATACTCGTACATCTCTTTCTCCTATAAAATGCGAACTCCGTGAAACTTACCGAAGTGTACAACATTTTTATCGATTTGTAAAATGAAACTTTTGTGAATTACTATTCGCGGCAAAATCTGTGACAAACGGAACTCGCAAGCTTGCTTGCAGAGTTGCGGTTACACAGATTATGCCGGAAAGGCAGGACAAAACTCATGAATAAACGGGAGCCGCGTATGCGGCGGCGGGCAGCAAAGCTGACCGGTTTATGAATGAGTTTTTTCCTGCCGCGAATAGTAAACGAAACTACAGTATTATCGTGAACGGTCCGTCGTTCACCAGCTCGACCTTCATGTCGGCCCCGAACTCACCGTGCTGCACAACGGGCACCCGCGCGGCGCAGTATTTCACGAACTTTTCGTAGAGGTCCTCCGCCAGGTCGGGCGGCGCGGCCTCGGTAAAGCCCGGGCGGTTCGACCGCGTATCGGCGTAGAGCGTAAACTGCGAAACGATCAGCAGCTCACCGTTCACCTGCTCGAGATTAAGGTTCGTTTTGCCGTTCTCATCCTCGAAAATACGGAGCTTTAAAAGCTTCGAGGCGTATTTTTCGACCGTCTCTTCGTTGTCCTCTTTTCCTACTCCGAGCAGCACCAGGTATCCTTTCCCGATGCTGCCTATCGTTTTTCCGTCAACCTTCACCGACGCGGACAAAACGCGCTGTATTACCAGTTTCATGGGTCAAAAGTTCCTTTCGGTTAATCTATCGGCCTGCAGATCATCACGATATTGTACGGGATATAACCTGAGTAGCTCACGGTGCGGACCGAAGGCGAGGTCGCGTGGACCATCACGCCCGAATTGTAGGTGGGATCGTAATAATAGTCATAATATCCGCCCGAATTCCCGGCCGCATAGTACATCGCGACATGGTCGATATTCTTATAGCGTCCGTTCGAGCCGCTCGAATAGAATATCAGGTCGCCCGGCTTCAGCTCCGACGGATCGATGTATTCGTATGCGATAGCCTTGCCGTCGGCCTCGAGCTTCTTCGCGAGGTCCGCCGCGGTGGGCGCGTACTTTTTCTCGCCCGCGAGATCGTAGCCTGCTGCCTTATATGCCCTCCAGACCAATGCGCTGCAGTCGAAATACCCGTCCTCCATGCGCCTGTCCTGACTGTATTTGCCGCCGATAAATCCGTATGCCTTCTTTGCCGCTTCAAACGCGGTTCCGCCCTTGCTTACGGTCACAAAGCAGGTAAAGCTGATCAGATCGCCGCACTGTATGTTGATGCTGGTGCTGCCTGCCGCTTTGCCCTTAACTTTTCCGTCCGATGAGACCGTGGCGATCTTTTTGTCGGCGGAAGTATAGCTGACCTTTATGCCCTCGGGCAGGCCCGTAACCTTGATCTGCTTGCCTTTTTTCTTCTTGAGCAGCAGAATGCGGTCCGAGCACTCGGGCGCATACGCCTCTATCGTATCGGTAAACTCCCTGCCGTCGGCAACGATCGTGATCCTGCATTTGCCGGCGCCGACGATATCGAGATAGTCGCCGTTCCAGACGCAGACACTCTCATTGGCGCAGGTTACCGAGATATCGCTGTATTCCGAAACTCCGGAGAGGTTGAGATACTCATACCATCCCGCGAGCTTATAGCCGTCCGTCGGTGTATATACGGGGTCCGTCACGTGTATCGTGATATCGGCCGAGGTGAGCTCACCGCCCTCGTCCGGTCTGTAATAGACCCTGACTCTTACACGGCCTTCTTTTACGCCTTTGATCTTATTGCCGTCTATTCTGATCTCGCCTTCATAGGATCTCGAGTAGTAGTACCAATAATACCCGCTGCCCTCATCCTCTATGACCTCAGCGCGCTCAAATGCAGCGTTTTCCGTAACGATCGCAGTCTCTCCTCCGACGATAACGGCCATGTTGCGCTTTGCGGGACCGATGCCCCTGACGGTTACGGTGCAGGAAGCGGAATGATCGTAGTAGTCCGCATCGTAGAAATAGATCGTGACCCTGTAGACTCCGCTCTCATAGAACACGTAACTGAACTTTCCGCTGCCCTTTTCCTCCGCTTCGTAAGCTTCACCGGCATAATCGTACTCTCCGGTGCGCTCATTGAGCTTCTGGACGTAGGTACCGTAATACGTGCCCTCGTAAGAGGACTTGATCTTCAGGCTCATCCTCTCGTAGGCATCCACCTCGGCAGTGCTCTTGTTCAGTTTTGTGTCAGCAGCGGCAGCGGGCCGCACGCCAAATACTCCTGCGACCATCATCACCGCGAGCAGCAAAGCCCCTATACATTTAAGTTTTTTCCCCATACACAGCTACCCCCGCATTTATCAGTCAACGTAAGCCACAAAGATATTGCCGGCAGCGGAAAATGCCGCCGTCGCCTCCTTTGTCGAATACTTAACGCTCTTCTTTTTCGCCGGCTCGTAAACCGTGACGGATACCGCGTCATACCCCGTTATGACAACAGCCGTTCCGTCCGCCTTAAACGCTATTACCGGCCTGGATTTATAGACATAATACAGGATCTCGTCGAGTGTCGCGCCCGTCATGTCGAGCACGGTCGACTTCATATTCCTGCTCATCCATTCGTATACGCTCATCTTCGATGCATCGAATGAAGATGTGTCGGTATCGAGATTCTTGTGCATCAGCACCGTCTTCATCGCCGCCTGTACCGAATCATGCGCCGCGTCCGCATCAACGGTCTTTACGCCCGATATCTCGGACCTCGCGGTCTTTATGCCGCGCTCCCAGATGACACGCCCGTTAGGGTCGAGAACCGTACCCGTGGACGCATCGGCCGCAGCTACGGCCTTCGCTGCGGAAGTGTCGGCAAATATGACGCTGCCGAACGAATAAGCGTAGAACTGTCCGGTCCTGCCCTCGGGCTCGGACACTCTCGTGGTCGTATCAAAATTGATGACCGTATTGAGCGCGCTCTCCAGCTTCGGAGTCTCCGCGATATCCACCGACGAAGGCAGCGCGATGTAGTATTCCGTAAGTATCCTGTCCGTGATCCTCTTGGTGACGGAGATCATGTGCGACGGCTCGGTATAGCGGTTCATGATCGAATCGTCGTCCGCGGCCTCGTAGGTCACGGGATTGCCCATCAGGCGCTTCAGGCGCTTTAATGTCAGCATGTTCTCAGTTATCTCGACGCCGTTTACGTAGTAGCCCGACTCCGTGTAAGTCTTCAGCACATTGCCGTGACCGTCCTCGATGCAGAGCTTGTACGCGGGCAGCAGCCTGCTGCCGTCGGCGAGTATCGCGATGTCGTTCAGATAAGCGAACCCGTAGATGATATTGTTGTTGATCCTGCCGTAGAGCCTGATCGTCTCGCCTTCACTCGTCGTGATCGGGTGGACTTCACCGTTTGTCAGGTCCATCACATATATGACCTTTGACTTCAGATTGTCTTCATTGTCCTGCCATGCGAGATAATGCTCCTCCTCGCAGTACACGAGGTGCTCCGCGGGCACGCCCTCCGCGATGACCGTGAGCTTTTTCGTGGTCAGGTCGAACGCATAGATCGATTCGTACAGCGAGAAGTAGAAAATGCTGCGGTCGCCCAGATACGCGAAATCCGTCATGTCCGCGGTCAGCAGCTGGTAGCTGGAATTGACCGCTATGTACATCTGCTCCTCGATACGGTTGTCCTCTTTGATGTAGCGGTAGAGGACGATGCCGACCCTGCCCTCGTATTCACCGCGGTTCATATAGCCGTAGACCATGAACACGGCGTCTCCGTTGTCATATACATTGATCAGCTTGACCGCGTGCTGGTCGTAATAATCGCGGGAATAATCCCCGTTGTACTCCCTGAACGTGAACGCCTTGGAAAGTGTATTGGTCGCGGGCTCGTAGATCATCAGCTCCCTGCCGTATACAAAGGCCAGATACTGTCCGTTCGGACTGGCGCTCGTCTGAGCGGCGGTGTCGTTGGTGATGCCGAGCTTGAACTCATCCCTCATGAGGGACGTGTTGGCCACATCGAATACCGCCTCCATCGTCCTGTCGTATGTATAGAGATATGTCCTCGCCTCTGTGTAGGTAAAGCGGAAATGCTCCTTTACGACATAGTATTCGATGCCGCCCTCGAGTTCGAGCGAGATCAGGTATTTCAGCTCGATCGAAGCCATGCTGTCGTAGAACTCGTTGATGGTCGGAGTCTCCTCCCAGATGACCTTGGGCTCGAGATTGCCCCATGTGACCATGAAGAAACTCGATTTGATCGTAACATGCGCGAATGTCGAATTGTCCGCCGATCGCGAGGATTCGAGATACTTTTTAAGGCCCTGTTTTGCCGTATCGCTGCTGCCGAGCAGCACCGAACTGAACTCCTGCGCGAAGTTCAGCTTCGCGTCGAGTTTGCCGTCGTCGTACATCTTCAGGCGGGTATAGTAGTATATCCTCTTACTCTTGTTCGTGATGAGCGTTATCTTGCAGATGTACTCCTGGCCGGACTTCATTGTCTCCTTGAGCGCGATCCTGACCTTTTTCGGACCGTCGTCGACGTCCAGTACGGTAAAGCTGTCGGACTCGACTTCCCTGCCGTCGGTGTTCAGGATCTCGTAGCGGAGCTTTTTGACATTGCTCTCGTTCTCCTCGATCAGCACCGTAAATGTTCGGTTCGACGTGATCGGAGTGATCGTCTCCCTCATGATCATCTCGTCTAAGTTGGAAACGTAGCCGTGGAGGCGGTTGATCTCGGTGCCGTTCACCTCGAAGCTCACCGTGGGCAGCGTGGCCGTGCTCATCGGCGTGGTCGAGGCGGACGTCTCAAAAACCGTCTCCTTGATGTCTCCTCCGAAATATATCAGTGCCGCGATGAACACGGCTATAACTATCAATAATCTGTATCTGAATTTCATGTGTTTTCCTTTTTATCGTTTTCTAAAAGCCTGAAAAGCGTCGGATCTGCTCCGATCTCCTCCATGACCGATCTGTAATCGCTTTTGCGGTCACTCCCCTGCTCCGACGTACGCTTCTTGAAGCCCTTGGGCAGCATGCGCGGACCGGTTTTCACCGCGCGGATGAGTATGTTCTTCGGCGTGTGCTCCATGTCGATGAACTCGAGTATCTGAGTCTTGTAGCCCTGCGCTTCGAGCATGTTGGCGCGCAGCGCGTCGGTATAAAGAGCGGACACGCGCTCCTTTATAAGACCGTATTTCATGATGGGCATTCTACTGCTGTCGTCTATCTGTTTGTTCAGCTCGTGCTGACAGCAGGGCACGCAGAATATGACCTTTGCGTTCCATTTGATGGCTTTGTACAGGGCGTAATCGGTCGCGGTATCGCAGGCATGCAGCGTAACGACCATGTCCACTTCGTCGGTGCCGGTATAATCGGCGATATCGCCGTGCAGGAACTCCAGCTTGTCATAGCCGAAGCTCTTCGCGAGCCTGCCGCACTCCGCGATGACGTCCTCCTTCAGGTCGAGGCCTGTGATGTGCACGTCATACCCCTGTTTCTCATGCAGATAATAATACAGCGCGAACGTGAGGTACGACTTTCCGCAGCCGAAGTCGATGATCGAGATCTCGCGTCCCCTCGGGAGTGAGGGAAGTATGTCCTCCACGAACTCCAGATAGCGGTTGATCTGGCGGAACTTGTCGTAGCGCGCCTTGACCACCCTGCCGTCGGGCGTCATGACGCCGAGCTGTACCAGGAAGGGCACGGGAATGCCCTCCTCGAGGAGATAGTGCTTTTTGCGGTTGTGAGACAGCGCTGCGCTGTCGGTGGTTCCCACCGATCCCGGCAGCGATCCGTCAATGGTGCCTGTCACCGATCCGGGAGCGGCTGCGCCGGGAGCGTTTGCGCCGAACCTGCCAACCGGCCCGGGATAGCTGCATCCGCGTTCGGGCATGTTGGGGCCGGGGATGCGGCGTGACGGGCCGTTTTCTGTGCCGGCCGCTCCTGCCGCCGCGTTCCCTGCCGCAGGTGCCGTCCTGTGCTCCTTGGTCGTCACGGTACCGCGCTTGCTCACCATTGTTACTACCGTAGTAGAATCATTTTTGATCTCAAGCTGTTTAAAATGCTGCGGCTGCTCCGTATCCGCAGGGTCGACCACAGACTCGAGCAGCCTCGCTGCCGTGCCGGCGTCCAGATTCTCGTGCAGCTCCTTGGGTCCCACCGTACGGGTCACCTGAAAAAGGGTAACGCCCCTGACAGATACGGGCTTTACCTTAAGCCGCGACGGCAGCGCCGTATCCTTGGACGCGGGGTTGCTCGCCACCGCGAGGATCAGGCTCTCGTTCATATATTTCAGATACTTCTCGTACAGTTCACCCATACAGATCCTTTCACTTCGTTTCAGGCACTCGCAGATTCGCCTTCGGCAAATCCTGCTTGCCTTTCATATGATCAGAACCGTATCTCCGGTTCGTAGAGCTCGAATATCAGCACTTCGTTTTTCTTTTTGAGCCCCTCGATATCGCAGTCGGGGCGCACGGTCCATACCGCTCTCATCGCGCCGAATGCCTCGGCGAGCCTGACCGTGAGCGAAGTCTTTTTAACGTTGTAAGCAATAAAATGCGGACGCGCGATGACGTTCAGCAGGCAGTTGGACAGCAAAAACGCCTGCCATCCGGGCAGCTCCTGTTTCATGTCAGAGTAGGGCCCTGCCAGCTGTCCGCGCAGGATATCGGGCGCGTTCTTCCTGAACCACTGCACGATAAACGGTGAAAAGCTCTCGATGCAGAAAAGTCCCTTGTATGCGCGCAGCATCGGCAAAGTCTTGCTGCAGAGCAGGTTGTTCTTCGGGCCGTTCTTGAACTCAACGAGCAAAGGCACACGGCCGTCCACGAGCTCCAGCACCTCCGAAAACAGCGGTATCTTCTGATCGGTGCCGCAGAGCCGGAAATTACACAGCTCCTCATAAGTATATGCGTCGACCCTGCCGTCTATGCCGCACACGCGGTTTAACGTATCGTCATGGAACACAACGATCTGCTCATCCTTTGACAGCTGCAGGTCGAGCTCGATACCGTATCCGGCATCCGCCGCCCGGGCAAACGCCGCGAGCGAATTCTCCGGTACCTTTTTATCCTTGGTATGCAGACCGCGGTGAGCCAGATTCAGATGATAAAAGTCCTGCCGCGTTTTTTCGCAGCCCCTGCCGGGCGCGATCAGGAAACACACCAGTCCCAGGATGACAACGAGCACCAAAAGCACGATCCACATAGCGCAAACCTCCGCACTTACCTATATTCCGTTTTATTATAACACTTTTGCTCATAAAGTGTTACGGAATTATAAAATTGGTTAAAAGCTTATTAAAAATTAGCACTCCCTATTGACGAGTGCTAATTATGGTGCTATAACGTAGTCGAACAAAGGAACAGAGAAGACCAAAAGAACCGATCGTTCCGATGATCCAATCCCTCCTTCCCTTGCTCAGTAGCTGATGTTGTTATTGAGTAAAAGGAGGTAGTAATTATGTTAAGACCTGCAATTTTTGGTGAGAATCTGTTTGATGACTGGTTTGATTTCCCGGATTTCAGAGACCTGGACAAAGCGGAGCGAAAGCTCTACGGCAGACACGCAGAACGGCTTATGAGGACCGATGTCCATGAACAGGACGATCATTACGAGGTAGATATCGATCTGCCCGGCTTCTCAAAGGACGAGATCACAATCGAACTCAACAACGGTTACCTGCTCGTCAGCGCGGCCAAGGGCCTCGATAAGGACGAGAACAACAAGAAGGGCAAGCTGATACGCCAGGAGCGTTACGCCGGCGCGATGCAGCGAAGCTTCTATGTCGGGGACGGCATAACCGAGGAGGACATCAAGGCAACGTTCAAGCACGGCGTCCTGAACCTCTCGATCCCGAAGAAGGAAAAAGAGAAGCTGCCTGAAAAGAAACAGATCCTGATAGAAGGATAAAGTAAAAAGATTTCCCCCGGCCGCGGGCATGAACCTGTGGCCGAGGGATTTTTATGTTATCCAAGAGCAGCGGAAACGAAGTCGGAAACGAAGTACTCAAAAGATTATTCGGAAGAGTTCTCCGAGATATCCGTCACACGCATCCAGCCCTTCTGTTTCTTGTAATTCTCATAACTCCTCGGGTTGTCGTAGCGGACCCAATCCGGTATGCCGCTCATGATCTCGTTGATCTCGGCGATCTCCTTCCTGCTCGGCTTGCCGCCCATATCCAGCGCCTCGTTGTAAAGCATGTGACTGCAAACGATGTCGCCGGTAAAATCTTCGAGGAAAGTCCCGATAAGATCCGCCCAGGTGTCCTCCTGCATGAAGGGTTCCTGATACACGGCAAGGTTTTTCTCGATATCCTCGGGAAGCCTCAGCTCATAATCCCCCGACCTGTAGATCGTCATTACCTCTGCCCAGAGCTGATCGCAATATTCGCGGGACTCTTTCTTATGCTCAAGGATGTGGACCTCGGCCTTGGCACGGTCACACTGGATCGGCAGAAAACGTCTGTTGCCGGACCTGTCGTTCGGAAGAAAATGGACCACGTTCGTCGTGCCTGCATACACAGACTGCCTCGGACGGTCCTCAGCCCTGTACCCGTAGGGAAGGCGGAAATTGTCGCTCTGACGCGAAAGGAATGCCTTTGCCGATTCGTTGCTCCGAGTATTCTGCAGGGCCATCATCTCCCCCAGCTCAAGGATCCAATGCCCGACCAAATGTTCATAGATCTTCTCATCATCGAGCCTGCCGATACCGTCACTGAACCATGCATCATTATGGGCAAGAAATCGGACAAAAGTGGATTTACCGGCGCCCTGTCCTCCCACCAGGCAGATCATATACTCGAATTTACAGCCGGGATCAAAGACCCTTTTAACCGCACCGAGCAGGAAGAGCTTCATGCATTCGTAATTGTACTCGTTCACTTCCGCTCCGAGGAAATGCTTCAAAACGTACCTGATACGCTCTTTTCTGTCCCATTCGAGAGACTTCAGAAACTCGCAGATCGGATGATAACCGTTTTCATCGGCGAGCAAACGTATGCCTTCGCGGATCTTTCTGTTGTTCTGCAGCCCGTATTCCGACTCGATGATCCGTGTAATGCGGAGCTCATCAATCTCGGTAATGTCTTCCGAAGAAAAGCTCCCGTCCGCATTCTTCCCCTTCAGCTCCTGACGCTGGGTAAGTCTGTTGAAGCGGATCCTGCCCTTAAAACGCAGATCATTATCCAGAATCAGTATAACGTTGTTGATCGTTGCTTCAACCTTCTTTGTCTTCGGATTCCTGGTCAGTTTTTCCTTAATACTCTCGATCTTCATGTTAAAAAATGCCTCTCTTTCTACCGGTATTTTTTGAGGAACAAGGGTATCTTACTACGGGCCACCAAATAATGCTGCACAATCTTTTTGAGGCCTCTGCCCCACCCCGAAAGGCCAAAAAATAAGGGCATCCGCACTGTTTGCGAATGTCCTTATCACTGATTTTTAACGTATTACAAATTAAGGGATGTATTGCACGTAAAAATATGCACAAAAGAAATTTGAAAAAAAATTTGAAGCGCTCCTGCGGGCCCTTTTTATAGATCCGACTTTACCGTATAGTGGCCGCCTGCCAGATAGAACAGCGCAACTGCGGGCACGCCGCATCCCTGCCGGACATAGCACACCAGTTGGCTCACTCCGCTGTACCTGGCAAGTACATCCGATCCCATTCTGGCGTATAGCATTATTCCGAATGTCTCGATCCAGGTCGACGCGAGGGAGAACAGCACAGATACTGCTACCAGTACGACACACAGGGTGATATTCCTTTCGCCTTCCTTGTTCTGGATCAATCTGACAAAGATCAGGAAAAACACAAGCTGCACCACCATGGTAAAGACTGCAACAGGGAATGCAATTCCCTTCTTCTCCGGCGTCCACCCCATAAACAGGGGAAGCAGCCTGTCCTGCAGGAATACTACAATAACTGCGAGCATAATGCCCAGCGCCTAAATGGCCAGGGCGAGGATGGCGAGGATTTTGGTGGGTTTGTGGGGCATGGTGGGCTCCTTTAGGATATTGCGTTCATTTTCGTATATACATTTTCTTACGAAAGAGGAGGGTTGTCAATTGTAAACCGGAAATGCAGGCTATCATTCCAGACGTTATACAGACAACCCTTTGGGGCATTTAGCTCTGTTGCCTATAATAAACCCACGGTGACAGGCATAGTTCATCCTTATTCATTCCGTTATCTGTACGCCCCAGAATTTTCCTGTAAGTTTGGACAATTTTTTCCTTTTCTTCGTACACGATATCTTCTAAACTCTTTTCTTCCGCAATAAAAAAACTATGAATATGATAGCAGCCGTCAATTTCTTCGTTCACCAATTCCTTATCACTGTTATAATTCAATTGCGTCTCATACATTCCGCTGTCACGCCACTCCGGCTTTAGGCATTTCGCTTTGTCTTTTTCCTTATCGCCTTCAGTTATTCTGGCCTCATTC
>JAEEGH010010587.1_pt1 | contig 21116 bp, 10 predicted proteins | sample 9134181 | NCBI WGS metagenome assembly JAEEGH01 (sample SAMN16246544, study PRJNA631951) | gut metagenome | biome: gut microbiome; feature: rumen; material: DP-attached | host: Bos | place: Iran: Karaj | collected 2018-10
TTGGTGTACCAGTCCTGCAGTTTCTCCTCGTAACAGGTCACCATATAAAAATAGGTACGCGCGAAGTCACCCTTGTACTCGTCGGCTGGCTCAAAGACCGTACCCGTGTAACCCGGATAGCTGCATGGGCCCAGCTTGCTGAAATCATTGGCTGACGTGTAGGTGGGATTGCTGGTCTCGCCGAAGGGGAAGTTGGCACGTTTTCCGTTGACATAGCCGTCGGTGGGATAAATGTGGAACAGGTCGGTGTACATGGGTGTGTTGCTGCCGAACCAACTCTGCGGGAACGAGTGTTCACGATTGTAGCTCTGGTTCTCTGCATTGTAATTGGCTCCCTGAGCAGTACCGCCTGGTACATAGTTCGTGATGTTGGAGTACATATCCCAGATTTTCCCGTCGCTGCGCACATCGGTAGTCTTGAAGGCAGTCCAAAGGCTGTTATATGATTGCTCCGTACGGTTATAGATAATTCCGCACATTGATGTCTTAAGAGCGGCGCCCTTCTTGCCGTTAGCATTGCGATAATAGGGCACAAAGGAATTACTTTGTGCCCATATTATCGTGGCGGGTGCCGTCAGCAAGACAAGCGCCACTAATGCTCTTTTGACAAATACTTTACTGCGGATCACGCTTGTTACGATCTTCTTTCCTAATCATTGCAGGTGCATAAGGAGTGTCTTTGTTCACACCAACAACAATGTTGACTACCATCACGGCATCGCCAACATCAATCTGACCGTTATGGTTCAGATCGGCAGCAATAGCGTTGAAGGTGGTGTTGGGCTGTCCAACCACATAGTTGACTATGCAGACGGCATCACCGATGTCAATGCCACCGTTGCCGTTGGCATCACCCATCAGGATGGTGGTGAACTGTACGGCTTCGGTCCAGTCACTTTCGCTGTTGGCACCGCATACTGCCTTCACCCTTGTTACATAGGGAGCACCTGACTCCAGTTCATTCAAAGTATAAGGACTGGTAACGTCGCTCACGGTGGTCCATGCCGTCTCATTTTGCATCGTTGCATCGTCAACGTAGCGCATGAACTGCAACGTGTAACCGGCGGCTTCACCCTGCCAGCTTACAACGGCAGAATTGTCGGTGATGTCAGAGACGCTCAAATCCGTAGGAACAGCACACGGCGGGACGTCTGTGGGTTCCTTAGAGATAAGGATATGGTTCTTCGACGAGAGAAGTCCGTTGCTGCTTGTCTGCGTTGCCGGAGCGGTCGGGTCATAGGCACCATTTACGTCTCTAAACATATAGTGAGCTTGTTTCGTTGTAGTAGTGAAGGTCGAGCAACTCATGTAGGGAGAATCGGAGCCCTCGCCACTGTTATCAACGGCAACAAATACCACATTGGAGCTTCCGTTGTACACGAACGGAGTAGTGAAAGTGATGTAAGTCCAGCCGCCAGACGTCATGGTGACGCTGCCGCTGAATACTTTGTCGCTTTCAGCAACGGCAATCCAGTCGGTCTTGTCGGCGAATTCACTCTTCGTCGTGGCCTTCATATAGAAGTCATAGCTACGGGTCTTCTCAGGTCCCTTGTTGTAGAAGGCAATGCTGGTAATCTTACCTGCTGTGCCTAACTCTTCAGCCGTGTAAATCTGCTCAGTCATGGAGTACTTGTAAGAGCAGTAGCTGGGCAGGTAGGTGTGAGAAGCTACGTCAGTACCAATCTCTATTGCGATGATGAAGTTAGCCACGAGGTTTCTGTCGGCCGTAGCAGTGAAGCTATAAGACATATCGGAAGAAACGAGCGTTCCGTCTTCAGTCCAGCCAGCGAACACATACTCTCCATTCGGTGTGGCAGTAACCGTGCAGGTCTCGCCTGACTGATACTCGCCGCCACCGGTCACTGTGCCACCCTCCTCGGGATTAGCGCTGACCGTGATGGTGACCGGTTCGGAAGAAGAAGTCTGCTTGGTAACAACGAGCTGGTTCTTCTGCGATAATAGAGCGTAGTTGTTTCCTGATGTCGGGGGTGACGACGGATTGAAATTGGTGTTGTCATCATAGATATAAATAGCCTGACTTGCAGCGCTGAACACGCGGCACGACATGTGCGGAGAATTGGTGTAGTTACCTGTGTTATCGTCGGTCACAAGAACCACGTTGGAAGTTCCGTCATACTCAAACGGAGTGGTGAAGGTAATCATTGTCCAGCCACCAGACGTCATGGTGACGCTGCCGCTGAACACCTTGTCGCTGGCATTTACTTTCACCCAGTCGGTCTTGCTCGAGAATTTGGCCTTCGTCGTGTTCTTCAGATAAAGGTCGAGGGTACGCGTCTTCTCTGCACCAGCATTGTAGAAGGCAATGCCGGTAATGGTGCCTGCCTCGCCCAACTCAGTAGCGGTATAGATCTGCTCGGTAAGAGAGTACTTGTAATAGTTGTATGTCGGCAGATAATCGTTTGTTGCTGTTCCACCGTCACCAATCATGAGACCCTCAGCAAAGTGAGCCACCAGATCTATGTCGTTGGTCACATTGAAGGTATATTGAGCTGAGCTGGAAACAACGTTGCCATTCCAGGTCCAGCCAGTGAACATATAACCGCTGGCAGGTGTGGCCGTCACGGTGCAGGTCTGACCGAAGGTGAACTCACCACCACCGCTCACGGTACCATGGTTGGTATTCTCAGAAGCTACAGTTACGGTGAAGGCCTGGGTAGCAGCAGCGCAGTTACAATCGAACTGGTAAAGCAATCCGGAGCTGGGATTGGAGTTTGCTGGCATCTGGTAGATGACCATGCCTTCTCCATAGCTTACAGTGAACGAACATTCATTGTCGTAACTTCCTTTGGTCCATGTCAGCGTGACATGAACTCCGTTGCCGATTTCCAAAGCATGCTGGGCGGAACTTGCGCCATTAGGAATGGTCAGATTCTGTGTGGGAGTACCATCGTCGAACGACACGATCAGTTTGGCACCGTTCCATCCGTCATTGCCAGAATAGGAGTCGGCCAGGTCGAAATAAACAATACAAGTGTTCTTCAGCGCCTCCTCGCCCTGAGCAGTGAGACCGCCGTCAGCCGTCATTTCGAAGGTCAGCGGAAGCTGTGCTGTCTCGGGACAGTTGGCATCAATGGTGATGGCAAACTGAGCAGTGACCTCTCCATCTACTTCAACGGTTCCTATGTTAACAGTTGGTTCTGCAATGGAAACATATCCGCTGGTGGAAGAAGCCGTAACCTTAGCATTGGTAGCCTGGTAGTGACCAACATTCTTGAACTTGGCAGTGACTGTAAGGGTCTCGCCCGGCTCGAAGCTGGCGTCCCATGTCATGCCCTTGTATTCCAGCACGGCATCAGTAGCAGTAACATTGAAGTCACCCTCCCAGGTCTCTTCGCCGCAGACAGCAGCATAGTGGAGGCTGACAACAGAACCATCGGCCACACCTTCAGCAATGCTAATCTGGAGTCCGGTCACCGTAGCGGTAGTTTCAGCTGCCATCACATTTAAGGTTCCCTGTCCGCTTTCAACGGTGACATTGTCATCATTGGGAGTCAGGGTAATGGTGGTGATACCCGAAGTGGCATCAACACCCACATTCTTAAAGGTGAGACTCAAGTCGGTGGCATCACCCACATGGGCAGCGGTGGGTTCGATATTGTCCAAAGTAAGGTAAGCTCCTTCGGGTGCAATGGCCTGTATGGTCGTAATGTATGGCTGGCGCTGCTGACGTGTGACGACCACCATCACCTCGCCGGGAGCGACAAGACCGTTAATAGGCACTTCGACCGTACCGGCATCAGGTACCTGAGCCACGCCGAGTATTTCGCCGTTCTTAGTGATAGACACGTAAGAATTGGGATCAGCGCTTACGGTGAAAGTAGGAGCACCAATGATAATAGCGTTGGCATGGCTCACGGTGTTGGCAGCAGGCTGTTTGACGTAGGGCATCACGGAGCCGTCACCGAAGCACTGGTAGGCTCTCCAATAGTATTCGTCGGTAACGCTATATTGGTAGCTTCCTGCATGTGCGAAGGTTACGGCCACATTGCCGATGAATGGTACTGAGTTCAAGGTGTTGAAGCCTGTGTCATCGAACATGGCGTCATAAACACCTGTAGTGGTGGCAGACATAGCAGGAGTTGCATTAAAAGTATTAGTGGCACCAACACCAAAGTAATAATCCTCATACCAATAAGACTCCGGGACAGAACCGATATAGCCGAATGCGCCTTTGTTGGCAGCACGAACCATTGCCTCACCGAGGCATGTTCTATTATTGCTGGCGTTTTTGAAGTTAGCGGTCAGGCAGCAGTTGCCCATAAACCAGAAATACTTGTCGTTGTTGGTCAGCGAATTAACGTCGGAAACGTCAAAACCTGGATCGGCAAGCGCATCTATATCACCGTGGGCGGTATAGTTGCCAAAGCCTACACCTGAATTCAGATAGCTGTAGCATCCAGAATAATTATTGGTTACAAATTTATGGACATTGGAATTGGTGAAACCATGTGCCGCGTTGAAATAGTTGTCAGCAGCATAGTTGATGGTGGGTCGGCCAACTTTTGGTGCCCAATTGGCATCAGCACCAGCGATGAGCAGCACGTTGTTCAGGTAGGTCGGGTCAGCCATCGTATATTGTTCGTAGGTCAGAATCTTATTCACCAGGTTGTCAAGCTCTGTGATGGAAGAAACCGGCATACGGCTGATGAACATGTCGTGATAGACATCACCATCGACGGAAGCATATTCCAGATCAGTGGCTGCCTTACCGTATGAGCTACCATAATCCCAAAGCTGGTAGTGGGTGACCACCGTCTCGTCGCCCACAAGGACCAGGAAGGTGGGGTGAGTGGCGTTATAACGTTCGTAAATCTTGTTCTTGATGGTGGAAGCGCTGGCGTTATTTGCAACTTTCTGTACATCCACATCGAATCCCTTCTGCTTCTTCCATGTCAACCAGTTCTGGAACGGGGTGCTGTTAATGTAGGCTTCCGTGGTGACCACGAGCATCTTCACCGGCGTGGTGTAGAGATCGGGGTGATCGGTGTACGCACTCTTGATAGCACTGCTATTGAACAGCTGATTATAAACAACGTCGAAATAGGGGCTGTAGGTCTCTACGAGTAAGTCTTCAGTGGCCTTAGCATCAGCACCATCGAAATATACCTCTACCTCGATGTCGTTGAACACACGCAGTTTGTTGTCTGTGGGGTCGTAGCTCACGGGCTCGATAGTCATCTTACCCAAGCGTAAGCCACGCATGGTACCTACCATCTCGACGACGGCATTGGGCGTTGTGCGGAAGCCCTTCTTCTGATAGCTGGCTTTGTTATAGACAAAGGGTACATCTTCGGGCTTCTTGTCTTTTCTCAGTGAAGGCTGGCGTGGAACCATCGTCTTGATGTTGTAGTCATCAAGGCTATATTCTTCCACTTTGTAGCTCTTCACTTCAATACGTGGAGTGGCACCGACAGGGACGGCAATCAGTTTATTGACGACGGGAATCTCCGGGTCGCCCTCATTACCACCCTTAACGGTGTTGGGAAGGGTGATTTCAGAAAAATCACCTTCCTTACTCTTGTAATCTTGCGCCTCAAGCACCGAGAAGGAGAACGTGGCCTTCAGGCTGCTCATGTCGCTTTTCACAAATTTCGAGTTGCCTGTTGGATGCAACTGAATCTTTTGCTGAGCCATGGCAGTGATGCCAAGCATCAGGAAAAGAACGATTAATACATTTTTAATTACGTTACGCATATTAATTTAAATTATATGTTTTCTTATTCTGGATCTCGCTCAGTAGCTTCCATGTTCATAGCTGGAGCCTCTGTCTCACCGTTGTTGTCGTTGTCTTTTCCCACGAGGATGTTGACAATCATCACGGCATCGCCGATGTCAATGTCATCGTTGCCGTTCAAATCGACTGCAGCCGTATTGAAAATGACATTTTGCTTGTTAACTAAATAGTTGACAATGCACACAGCATCACCGATGTCAACGCTGCCGTTGCCGTTCACGTCGCCCATCACAAAGTCCTTGGTGGTGAAGCTCACATCCTGGCTCCAAGCACTTTCGCTATGTTCGCCACACACTGACTTCACCTTTACCACATAGGAAGTGCCTGACTCCAAGTTGCTCAAAGTGCAAGGACTGACGGCGTTAGTAATCGTCGTCCATTCTATTGCATCCTTATTGGCATCATTGTCAACAGAAGGCATATATTGTAACTCGTAGCTATCGGCTTCACCTTCCCAACTTACAATAGCAGAAATACTAGTGATGCCTGAAATGCTCAGATTCGTGGGAACAGGACAAAGCTTGATGGTAGTAACTTCAATTGCTTCACTCCACAGGTCCTCATCGCACAAGGGGCGCACCTTAATCGAATAGGTTGTTTCTGGGTCAAGTTCTTCCAATACGAAATCCTCATTTGTGTCAGCTGTGATGGTCTGGTCACCGTAAGCAACTATCCATTCATCGGCTTTTCCGTTCTCCGTCCAACTCAACTTGACGTAGTCTGAACCAATCTCTGTGGCAGCGAGATCTGTCGGTGCCTGACACGGGATTTCCTTGGTGATAATAATCTGGTTCTTCTGCGAAGATAACGTGCCAGAATACGACGTACTGGACGGATTATAGTTCGTGCCATCGCTACGAACATAAAGTGCTTGGTCGTTGGCAGTAAATACTGTGCACTTCAGACCTTTCGAATATGTTCCTGTATTGTCGTCAGTAACGAGTACCAAGTTGGAGGTTCCGTCATACTCAAAAGGAGTATTGAACGTGATGTAGGTCCAGCCGTTAGCCACCAAAGTGACGCTGCCGCTGAAGACCTTGTCGCTTCCTGCTACGGCAATCCAGTCGGAGCCTTTAGAGAAGGTGTTCTTCGTCGTCGTCTTCAAATAAAGATCGAGGGTGCGCGTCTTTTCAGTACCGGCATTGTAGAAAGCCAAACTGGTAATCATTCCTGCCTCGCCCAACTCAGCGGAAGTATAGATCTGCTCTGAAATGGAGTAGTTATAGAAACTGTTGGTGGGGAGATTATCATTCGTTAAAGTACCTCCGTCACCAATCATAACGCCTAAGGCGAAGTTGGCCACCAACTCCATATCGCTGGTTACATTGAAAGTGTATTCGGCATCGGTAGAAACCACATTGCCATTCACAGTCCAATTGGTAAACATATAGCCATCGGCAGGAGTGGCCGTTACGGTACAGGATTGTCCAAAGGTGAACTCACCACTACCGGTCACGGTACCGTGGTTGTTGTTGTCAGAAGCCACAGTCACATTGAATATCTGGGTAGCAGCGGCACAGTTGCAGTCGAACTCATAGAGGACACCAGCACTTGGAGTACCACTTGATTGATAAATGACAAGGTCGCCGTCGTAGCATACAGTGAACGAACATTCATTGTCATAGCTACCCTTGGTCCAAGTCAGCGTGACATGGGTACCATTTCCTACTTCAAAGCCATAGGTTACAAAACTGCCAGAATCCATGGTGAGGTCCTGACTGGGAGTGCCGTCATCGAAGCTGACGGTAAGCTTGGCGTTATTCCATCCGTCACCATAGGAATCGGCCAGTTTGAAGAAAATATTACAAGTGTTCTTCAGTGTCTCCTCTCCTTGAGCGGTGAGACCACCATTAGCCGTCATTGTGAAGGTCAGCGGAAGAATTGCACTTTCAGGGCAATTGTCAGCAATGGTGACAGAGAACTCGGCTGTGACCTCTCCATCCACATCAACGGTTCCCAAGTTGACAGTCTCTTCAGCAAAGGTGATGTATTCGCTAGTAGATGAAACTGCAACTACGGCATTGGTGGCCTGATAGTGACCGGTATTCTTGAACTTGGCTGTGACTGTAAGGGTTTCGCCAGGAACGAAGCTGCCGTCCCAAGTCATCCCCTTGTATTCCAATACGGCTTTCACTGCATTGACGTTGAAGTCACCCTCCCAAGTTTTATCACCATAGACAATAGAATAGTGAAGACTCACAGGAGTCTCATCGGCTACATCTTCAGCGATGTGAATCTTGAAACTGCTCACAGTGGTAGTTGCATCAACATCAAGAACATCGATAGTACTTGTTTCGGTTCCCTCAAGAACAATGACATAATCGGTATCATTGGAAGTTAGAGTGACAGTAGTGGTGCCTTCTGTGGCATCAACACCCATATTCTTGAAAGAAAGACTCAAGTCGATGTCTTCGCCAACATGTGCAGCAGTGGGTTCGTAGCTGTCAAGGACGAGGTAAGGACCTTCTGGAACGATGACATTAACAGTTCCGAGATAAGTAACCTTATTATACCCGAAGACACAGAGTGTTAGTTCTGTGTTTGCGGTTAGTTCACCATTTATAATGATTTCAGCAGTACCATTGCTAACAGTAGCCGTACCCAGAATATTGTATTCTGCGTCAGTAATTGTGGCCAAAGCGCCTTCGCCATTGCTGACGTTCACAGTAAAGGACGTAGCAGATGATATGATGTTGTCGGGATAAGTAACCGTCATCGCCTGCGGCGTCTTGGTGCGGAGCATCATCGTCGGGTCGCCATAGAGAACCCAAGCCTGATAGGTGCCAACGGCAGCAGCTTCCGTGGTACTAAAATTATCGAAGATTCCCATGATACCATTGATAGCTGTACCGCCTAAGGTATGCTTAATATTATTGCTTTTTAGCTCTGTGAGTATGTCAATAAACTCGTCCTGAGCCCACATGGGTGGAGTCCATGGCTGCGAGATGTAAGAGAACATGCCGCCGACTGCTCCAGTTAGATTAGAACCATTTGTGGCATGCATCCATGTCTCAGCAAAGCAATCACCGCTGGAGTAATCGTACTTACCTACCAAGCAAGCAACCGAGAAGATAAACGGCAACTTGTTGTTGTTGGACAGTGCATTGACATTGGAATTCATGTAATAGTGCGACTGCCATCCGGTCTCTTCACCATGATTACAATAGTTGATGATACCGACACCACTGTTGATGTGGTTGCTGATGGTGGTGGTGGATGACGAGGGATATCCGCTTACGCTCTTATAATCCTGATAAACTGTCGTATAGCCGTAGTTCAACAGATCGGTACGCAGGTTCTCAATGTGCTGATAGTCATCTTCATTAAAATGACCACCGTTGCCTGCCGAAGTGCTGATACCCAAACCATTCTGGCACCAGGTGTCTGAGGTAGTCAGGTCGCGCTCGTAGGTAATCACCTTATTGACCTGAGTGGTTACCTGAGCCGCGCTACTGGCCGAGAAGCGGCCGATGAAGATGTCGTTGTAGATATCGCTACCGACAACCTGGCCATAAGGGTTGTCTCCTAAGCCCTCGTAACCTGTGGCTCCTGAATAAGAATAACCGGGAATCTGAGCCACATCACCTACAAGAAGTACGTGGGTCAGGTTGTTGTTGGCGTTGTACTGGTTCTGGATATACGTCTTGATGGCACTATAGCTGGTGCCCGCTGTTGAGGTGCCTACAATGGTGGTATTCACACCACGCGTCCTCTTCCAGTTGACGAAGTCAGTCATCGAATTGATGAATTGGTCGTAGCAGATGATGAGCAGGTCACCCTCCTCATCTACGGGGGTGTATTTACTCTGTGCAGCCTCATAGTTGATGAAGTGACGACCATAGACGCTCTTGAAATCTGGATCCATCTTCACCACATTACCGCGACGAGGCTCCAAGGTGTTCTTACCGTTGTCATCCACCTTGTACATCTCAAGGGTCAGGTCATAATACACACGAAGGGTCTTCGTGACGGGATTATAGACAAACGGATGTATTGCCATGTTCTGGCCGCGGTAGTCACGGAGAATATAAGGCTCATAGAGCTCTGCCGTGATAGCAGGGAAGAAGGCATCCTTCTTGTAGCAGTCACCGTAGGTGTAAGGCACAGTAGCCGGGTCAATGGTACGAGGGAAGTCACCCTTCGAGGGTGCTACTACGATATTCTCGAAGTCCATGTACTTGGCTTCCGTCACGCGGATTTCCATACGGGCCTGGTCGCCGATGGCGGCAGGAATACCGATCATAGGTACATCCGGCTCGCCGGCATGGGCCGTGCTGACGGCACTGGGAACGGTAATGACTTTCGCCTCACCCTGTGGGGTGGTCACCGTAGAGGTGTAGAAACCCGGCACCCGAAGGCGTACCTTAATGCTTTCCTCCGAGGAGGAAACCAGCTGAGTCGTCATCTTAGACGGCGTTGCGTCAAGAACGGCCGTCCACTGCGGCTTCGCGTTTTGAGCAAAGGCCACGGTGGCGAATACTGCAAGGAAAAGCGTCACCGCAATCCGTGTTCGTATAATAAAAAATCTTTGTCTCATTATCTAATGGGGTTGAATTGGATATTTGGGTGCAAAGTTAAGCATAAAAAATGAAACTTCTATCATTTTTTTGAAAAAAGTGTTTGTTTCACGGTTTAAAAAAATACAAAAAGCCAACAACAACCCCTTAAAAACGAAAAAAAGGAGGTGCAAATGCACCTCCTCTTATTGAGAATTAAATTGTTCAACTATTCCGGATCACGCCTGTTAACTGCATCCCCTTTCAGGGTAGGAGCAGAAACATTTTCGCTGCCCTTGCCCACGACAATATTGACAATCATCACAGCATCGCCGATGTCAATCTGTCCGTTGCCGTTCAGGTCGGCCGCAACAGCATTGAAACTGGTGTTGGACTTTCCAACCACCTGGTTGACTACGCATACAGCATCACCGATGTCAATGCCGCCATTGCCGTTGGCGTCACCCATCAAAATGGTGGAGAACTGTACGGCTTCTGTCCAGTCACTCTCGCTGTCAGTGCCGCACACTGCCTTCACCCTCGCTACATAGGGTGCACCTGACTCCAGATCGCTCAAAGTATAGGGGCTGGTAACGTCGCTCACGACAGTCCATGCCATCTCGTCTTCCATCGTTGCATCATCAACATAGCGCATGTACTGCAACTCGTAGCTATCGGCTTCACCTTCCCAGCTTTCAACGGCAGAATTACCGGTAATCTCAGAGACGCTCAAATCCGTAGGAACAGAACAAGGAAGAGGACCGTCCAAAGGCTCCTTGGTAAGGACGAGCTGGTTCTTCACCGCGAGTATTGAGTTGCTGCTTGTTTGCGATGCGGGGGCTGTCGGGTCATAGGCTCCGTTTTTGTCCCTGAACATATAGTGGGCTTGTTTCGTTGTAGTGGAGAAGGTCGAGCAACTCATGTAGGGAGAACCGGAGCTCTGGCCACTGTTATCAACGACAACGAGTACCACGTTGGAAGTGCCGTTATACTGGAACGGAGTATTGAGCGTAATGGTTGTCCAGTCGCCGGACACCATCGTGACCTCACCGCTAAACACCTTGTCGGTTTCTGCTACTTCAATCCAGTCGGTCTTGTCAGCAAATTCACTCTTCGTCGTGGTCTTCATATAGAAGTCGTAGTTGCGGGTCTTCTCAGAACCCTTGTTGAAGAAGGCAATGCTGATGATGTTTCCTGCCGTGCCCAACTCTTCAGGAGTGTAGATCTGCTCCGTCATAGAATACTTGTAATGGCAGTAGCTGGGCAGGTAATTATGCGACGTATTGCCTTCGCCGATAACAACGCCTAACGAGAAGTGAGCCACCAGTTCCATGTCGCCGGTCACCGTGAAGGTGTATTCTGCGTCAGTAGATACTGTGTTGCCATTCAGTGTCCAGCAGGCGAAGAGCCAACCGTCGGCAGGAGTGGCAGTTACGGTGCAGGAAGACTTGTAGTAGAATTCACCGCCTCCGCTGACAGTGCCGCACTCGTCGTTATAGGCGGTAGTAGTCACCGTGAAGATTTGGTTGGGGGTGAAGGAGAGGTCGCCCTCCCATGTGTCTTCGCCGTTGACAGCCGTATAGTGCAAAGTGACGTTGCTCTCCAAGTCAACGCCCGGATTGAGCTGGAACGTGAAGCCACTTACGGTAGTGGTGGCATCAGCATCCAAAACATCAAAGGTGGCGCTGTCATTGACAAAGCTGACATATTCATTGCTGGAAGTCAGGGTCACAGTGGTGGTACCCTCTGTAGCGTCAATACCCACATTCTTGAGGGTGATGCTCACTTCGTTGTCTGCACCGACAAGAGCAGTGTTTGGCTCGTAGCTGTCAAGGACGATGTACGGGCCTTCGGGAACAATGACGGTAATTGGTTCGATTCTAGTGACCTTGTTGTAACCAACAACACAGAGCGTGAGTTCGGAGTTGACGGTCATTTCGCCCTCTAAACTGATCTCGGCCGTGCCATTGTTAACGATAGCCTTACCCAGAATGTTGTGGTCAGCATCAGTAATCGTGGCCACTGCACCTTCGCCATTGCTGACGTTCACGACGTAGGAAGTAGAATTAAGAATGATCGTACCCTGATGGGTGACCGTCATTTCTTCCGGTGTCTTGGTGCGGAGCATCATCGTCGGGTCGCCATAGAGAACCCATGCCTGATAGGTGCCCACAGCCTCTGTTGACGAGGTGTTGTAATGGTCGAAAATACTCAAAATACCATTGACGGCTACTCCACCAAAGGAGTGCTTGATATTGTGGCTATACTGTTCTGTAATGATATCGACAAACTCGTCCTGAGCCCACATGGGTGGAACCCAGGGCTGTGAGATATATGAGAACATACCGCCAATAGCACCCGTAGGACTTGTACCGTTAGTGGCATGCATCCATGTCTCGGCAAAACAATCACCGCCGGAGTAATCATACTTACCTACCAAGCAAGCAACCGAGAAGATAAACGGCAACTTGTTATTGTTGGTCAGGGCATTGACGTTGGAATTCGTGTAATAGTGTGACTGCCAACCGGTCTCTTCACCATGATTACAGTAGTTGATGATACCGACACCACTATTGATGTGATTGCTGATGGTGGTGGTTGATGACGAGGGGTATCCGCTTACGCTTTTATAATCCTGATAAACGGTCGTATAACCGTAGTTCAACAGGTCAGTACGCAGGTTCTCAACGTGCTGATAGTCATCTTCATTATAATGGCCGCTGTTACCTGCCGAGGCGCTGATACCCAAACCATTCTGACACCAGCTGTCAGTGGTAGTGAGGTCACGTTCATAGGCAATAATCCTGTTCACCTGAGTCTTCACCTGTGCAACGGAGCCGGCCGAGAAACGGCCTATGATAACATCGTTGTAGATGTCGTTACCGGCAATCTGGCCGTAGGGGTTGTCACCCTTTCCGCTCCAGCTGCTGCCTCCACCCGAATAAGGATAGCCAGGAATCTGTCCTACGTCGCCCACTAGGAGCACGTGCGTCAGGTTGTTGTTGGCGTTGTACTGGTTCTGGATATACGTCTTGATGGCACTATAGCTACTGCCCGCTGTTGAGGTTCCTACGATAGTGGTATTCACACCACGCGTCCTCTTCCAGTTGACGAAGTCAGTCATCGCATTGATGAAATTGTCGTAGCAGATGATGAGCAGGTCACCCTCCTCATCCAGAACGGTGTATTTGCCCTGCGCAGCCTCATAGTTGATGAAGTGACGACCATAGACGCTCTTGAAATCTGGGTCCATCTTCATCACATTACTGTGGCGAGGCTCCAAGGTGTTCTTACCGTTGTCATCCACCTTGTACATCTCAATGGTCATGTCATAATACACACGAAGGGTCTTCGTAACAGGATTATAGACAAAAGGATGTATAGCCATGTTCTGACCACGGTAGTCACGGAGAATGTAAGGCTCATAGAGCTCTGCCGTGATGGCCGGGAAGAAGGCATCTTTGTTATAGCAGTCGCCGTAGGTGTAGGGCACGGTAGCCGGGTCGATGGTACGGGGGAAGTCACCCTTCGAGGGTGCCACCACGATATTCTCGAAGTCCATGTACTTGGCCTCCGTCACGCGGATGTCCATACGGGCCTGGTTGCCGATGGCGGCAGGAATACCGATCATGGGCACATCCGGCTCACCGGCATGGGCCGTGCTGACGGCACTGGGAACGGTAATGACTTTCGCCTCACCCTGTGGGGTGGTTACCGTAGAGGTGTAGAAACCCGGCACCTGAAGGCGTACCTTTATGCTTTCCTCAGAGGAGGATACCAGCTGAGTCGTCATCTTAGCCGGTGTTGCGTCAAGAACGGTCGTCCACTGCGGCTTCGCGTTTTGAGCAAAGGCCACAGTGGCGAAAACAACAAGGAAAAGCGTCACCGCCATCCGTGAAAGTTTGTTAGGAATGATTTGTCTCATTATCTAAAATAAAATTGAATTGTATATTTGGGTGCAAAGTTAAGCATAAAAAATGAAACTTCTATCATTTTTTCGAAAAAAGTTTTTCTCGCGCGTATATATATAAATAAGGTATTCAAGTTTCGCATGTTTCACATGCTCAACATTCATCGGTGTGTGGTACTTAGTGAGTGGTACCAAGTATCAGGCAAAAATGAGGTAAAGAAGTGGAAAAAGACGGCAAAAGATAAGGAAAAGAGCAGAAAATTGTTTATTTTTCAAAAAAAAGTGCCGAAAGATTTTTGTTTTCCGTTGAAAATCAGTATCTTTGCAACCCAATTTCAAAATTAGTATTAATAAACAATAAGTAAAGTATCATGACAAAAGCTGATATCATCAACAAAATCTCGACCCAGACAGGTCTTCCCAAGAAGGATGTTGCCATTACTGTCGAGTCATTCATGGAGGAACTCCGCCAGTCGCTGATTAACAAGGAAAACGTGTATCTGCGTGGTTTCGGCAGTTTCATCGTTAAGCATCGCGCCCAGAAGACGGCCCGTAACATCTCCAAGAACACTACCATCGTTATTGAGGCACATGACATGCCGGCCTTCAAGCCTGCCAAGAGCTTCGTTGAGAAGATGCAGTAATAGAGTTACGAGTTAGGAGTTAGAAGTTTAAAGAGTAATATTCAAATATTAAAGATTTAAGTTATGCCAAACGGAAAGAAAAAGAAGGGCCACAAGATGGCTACACACAAGCGCAAGAAGAGACTGAGAAAGAATCGTCATAAGAGCAAGTAAGCCGCAAGTGTGACAAGAAAATGAAAGGAGTGTGCCTGACGGGTAATCCCAAGGCGCACCCTTTGTGTTTAAGGGATTAAGTATTTAGCATTCAGAAAGATGACAAGTGAAGTTATTATTGATGTCCAGCCCAAAGACATATCGATAGCGCTGCTTGAGGACAAAGACCTGGTGGAGTACCAGCAGGAACCTCGCTCTGCATCGTTTGCCGTGGGCAACATCTACGTGGCAAAGGTGAGGAAGCTGATGCCGGGACTGAATGCGTGCTTCGTCGATGTAGGGTCAGAGCGTGACGCGTTTCTGCACTATCTGGACTTGGGGCTTCAATACAGCTCTATTGAAAAGTACCTGAAGCAGGTACAAAGCGACAGAAAGAAACTTTATCCTATCAGCAAGGCTACTCACCTACCCGACCTACCGAAGGACGGCAGCATTGCCACCACACTGAAAGTAGGCCAGGAGGTATTGGTACAGGTGGTCAAGGAGCCCATCAATACCAAGGGTCCGCGCCTGACGTGCGAGTTGAGCTTTGCCGGACGGTACATTGTACTGATTCCTTTCAACGATAAGGTTTCTGTTTCTTCTAAAATCAAAAAAAGCGAAGAACGGGCACGCCTGAAGCAGCTCATGCAGAGCATCAGGCCGAAGAACTTCGGAATCATTGTGCGGACGTCGGCCGAGGGTAAGCGCGCTGCTGAACTCGATGCGGAACTGAAGGTGTTGCTGAAGCGTTGGGAGGACGCCATCACCAAGGTTCAGAAGACAACGGAACGTCCGCTGATGGTGTTCGAAGAGACGAGTCGAACCGTGGCGCTGCTGCGCGACCTGTTCAATCCCACGTATGATGGTATCTACGTGAATGATGAGGATGTCTTCAACCAAATCAAGGACTATCTCTCTGTGATAGCTCCTGAAAAGGTTGACATTGTCAAGCGCTACACGGGCAAGGTGCCTATCTTCGACAACTTCAACGTCACGAAACAGTTGAAGTCGTCGTTCGGCCGTACCGTAAACTACAAGCGCGGAGCCTACCTCATCATTGAACATACGGAGGCCATGCACGTGGTGGATGTTAACAGCGGTACTCGAATAAAAAAGGAAAACGGTCAGGAAGCCAATGCTTTAGAGACAAACCTCGGTGCTGCCGACGAGCTGGCACGACAGCTGCGTCTGCGTGACATGGGAGGTATCATCGTGGTGGATTTCATTGATATGAACCTCGCCGAAGACCGTCAGATGCTTTATGAGCGCATGTGCAAGAACATGCAGAAAGACCGCGCACGACACAACATCCTGCCGCTGAGCAAATTCGGACTGATGCAGATTACGCGTCAGCGAGTGCGTCCGGCCATGGATGTCAATGTAGAAGAAACCTGTCCTACCTGCTTCGGAAAGGGTAAGATCAAATCGTCGATACTTTTCACAGACCAATTGGAGAGCAAGATTGACCGCTTAGTCAACAAGATAGGCATCAAACGATTTAACCTGCACGTTCACCCCTACGTGGCTGCCTACATCAATCAGGGACTGGTGTCACTGAAACGCAAATGGCAGATGAAGTACGGATTCGGCATTAACGTTATCTCCTCGCAGAAACTGGCGTTCCTTCAGTATGAGTTCTACGACAAGAAAGGTGAATTCATTGATATGAAGGAAGAAACGGACAATTAGGAGTTAGGAGTTGAAGTGGATTGAGATTATATTCTGGGTTTGCCTGGTACTGGTGTTTTACACGTACTTAGGGTACGGCATCGTACTGGCGGGGCTGGTTTTCCTGAAGCGCCTCTTCAGGGGAAAACGGCTCAGGTATCCGTTGCCCAGCGACATTGACCTGCCGGAAGTAACGCTCATGATCTGTGCATACAACGAAGAGGACATCGTTGAGATGAAGATGGAGAACACCCGCCGCCTGAACTATCCCAAGGGGAAGCTCAAGGTGATGTGGGTGACCGACGGCTCGACGGATGGCACCAACGACAAACTCGCGGCCTACGATGAAGTAACAGTAGTCTATACCCCTGCACGCCAGGGAAAGACTGCTGCGCTCAATCATGGAATCAAGAGCGTCAAGACCCCGCTGGTGGTCATGACCGATGCCAACACGCTGCTCAACGAAGACTGCATACGCGAAGTGGTCCGCTGCTTCATGGATCCCAAAGTGGGTTGCGTGGCCGGCGAGAAGCGGGTTATGGCCCGCCGCAAGGGGGAGGCTGTTGCAGAGGGCGAAGGGCTCTACTGGAAATACGAGAGTACGCTGAAACGTTTGGACAGCGAGTTCTATTCAGCCATGGGTGCAGCAGGCGAGTTATGTGCCATCCGTACCCCACTCTACCGCGACATGCCGAAAGACACGCTGCTCGACGACTTCGTCCTCTCCATGCTCCTGGTCGATGAAGGCTACCGCATAGCCTATGCCCCTCAGGCCTACGCCATGGAATACGGTTCGGCAGACATCGTCGAAGAGTCCAAGCGCAAACGGCGCATTGCGGCCGGCGGTCTGCAGAGCACCTGCCGGCTTTACAAGCTGCTCAACCCCTTCCGCCATCCAATGGTGGCTTTCCAGTTCCTGTCACATCGCGTGTTACGATGGACCATCACGCCCTTTGCGCTTCTGGCACTCATTCCACTAAACCTTGCACTCGTTTGTCTTGGTGTGGAAAGCCTGTTCCTCGCGCCCTGGGTTTATTGGTTACTTCTTGCCATGCAGCTGCTCTTCTACGTAGCGGCTTTTGCCGGTTGGCTTTTGGCCCGCAACGGAAAGAAGAACCGCCTGCTGTATGTTCCCTATTATTTCCTGTTCATGAATGTCAACGTGTTCCGAGGCATCGCCTATTTGCGTAGCCACAAGAACAACGGGGCATGGGAGAAAGCGAAACGGAGTTAGGAGTTAGGAGTTACGAGTTAGGAGTTACGAGTTAGGAGCTAGAAGTTAGAAGTTAGGAGTTAGGAGTTAGAAGTTGATAGGGGAGTGATAAAAAAAGTGAAAAACTCCTAACTCGTAACTCCTAACTCCTAATTTTTTATTATCTTTGCAACGTAATGTAGATATACGACATGGAACGACAAGAGAAAGACATCCTTTTACAGAAATTAGCAGAAGCAAGTCAGAAACTACAAGTTGCATACAACCACATCGATGAGGCTGAAGCTAAGCTGAAGGAATACGAGGAGAAAGCTCAGCAGGCAGAAAAAGCCAGCCGGATGAAGTCGCTTTTCCTGGCCAACATGAGCCATGAAATCCGTACCCCGCTGAACGCCATCGAGGGCTTCTCACGTATTATGTGCGAAACCGACTCCCAGTCGGAGCGCATGAAGTACATGGAGATCATTGAGAGCAATAACGCACGTCTGCTCAGCCTCATTGATGAGATTCTTGACCTGTCAAGAGTAGAGGCAGGCGAAATCACCATCAAGAAGTCACAGACCGACCTCGACCAGCTGTGCCAAGGCCTCAAGCAACTCTTTAAGTTCCGTTGTCCTGACTCCGTTTCCATGGTCTATACCAAGCCCAACATGAACGTGACGCTGAATACCGACGAGAACCGATTGACACAGGTATTCTCGAACCTCATCAGCAATTCGCTCAAACATACCACCAACGGAAGCATCAGCTACGGTTACCGACTCATCAACGACGGACAGGAAGTGGAGTTCTTCGTCAGCGACACCGGTTCGGGCATTGTCGCCGAAGACCTGCCCAACATCTTCAAGACCTATGTATCAAAGGATGCCGAGACCATGCAGAACGGTTATGGACTGGGACTGCCGTTGAGCAAGATTATCATTGAGAAGATGGGTGGATACATCAGGTGCAACTCCGAACTCGGCAAGGGAGCCACGTTCATCTTCACACTGCCCTTCGAAGGAACCATCGGCGGCGTGCAGAAGAATACCCGCATCACCACCAACTCCAGAACTATACGGATCAGTTCAAAGGACGACTCTGAGCAAAGAAGCATGATTCTGGTGGCTGAGGACGAGGACAGCAACTTCGAGCTGGTGAAGATTGTGCTGGCCCGACGCTACCGGCTGGTGAGAGCCAAAAACGGCATCGAGGCCGTTACCAAGGCCGAAGAGGAAAAGCCCAGTCTGATACTCATGGACATCCGCATGCCAGACATGAACGGGCTGGATGCCACACGCATCATCAAGGAAGTACACCACGACACACCCGTCGTCGCCCTCAGCGCCTACGCCTTCGACGAAAACATCCGCGAGGCGAAGGCTGCCGGCTGTGATGATTTCCTGGCTAAGCCGTTCCGTGTGGAAGACCTGATAGAGATGGTCCACAAATATGTCAAGGACTAAAACCATTCGCTGTTAATTATGGGAAAGTTAGCTGTCTATCGTTATTTCTCTATGATGTTTCTTGTCATCACGGTTGTCGTGATGCTGTTTACCTTTGGCGGACTCTTCGGCGGACGTGTTGACCCTGTCGGCAATACCGCAATGGCCATGCTCGTCTATATCCTCCCTGTACTCATTTTCATGAACGTTCTGCTCCTCATCTACTGGCTCGTCAGAAGAAGATGGAAGTGGATTGCACTGCCCATCATCCCCATCATCTGCTGCATTCCCTACATGGGCACCCTGCTACAGCTGCGTCCGCCGACGTCAGACGTGGAAGACTACAAGGGACTGATGGTAGCCACGTACAACGTACAAGTGTTCGGACACGAAACAACAGGCTTCAAGGCTGAGGACATTCTCGCCGAGATGAAACGCCAAAAGGTACAGGTGCTTTGCCTGCAGGAATATGCAGAGATGAGTGGCGACAAGAAAAACTCAGAAAACTACAAGACCTACTTCCCCTATATGGCCATGGGTAAGAACGACATGGTTATCTTTAGCCGCTACCCTATCAAAGAATCCAGCAACATCGCTTTTTCCGACCCTGACGACGATGCCGCATGGGAAACAAACCAAAGCGCCATGTGGGCAACCATCGAAATAGAAGGAAAGCTGATACGTGTGTTCAACGTACACTTGGAGACTACAGGTTTCAGCCGCACCATGCACCATGCGAAAAAAATCCTGTCAGCAGGTCATCACGTGGAAGACAACAGACTGATCAGAGCCATCTATGGTAATTATACGCTCGGTATGATAGTACGTTCAGGTCAGGCACGTATCGTTGCCAACGAGATAGCCCAAAGCAAGGAGCCTTGCATCGTCTGCGGCGACTTCAACGATGTCCCCTACTCCTACACCTACCACACCATGCTGGGCAACCTGGTTGACGGTTTCAAGGAGTGCGGCAGCGGTTTCATGTACACCTTCCGTGAACCGAAGAAGCCCGTACGCATTGACTACATCTTCCACGATGAGAGCATGGAGGGCATCACTTACTACACCAAGGACATCAGTTATTCTGACCACCTCCCCGTGTTCATGAAGCTTACTTTGGAAAAAGAAGAATAAAAAGAATTGACCTTCCCTAAACTGGGAAGGTCAATTCTATTTCACTTGTTTTTTCCCTGTTTAGGGAAGGTCAATTCTTTTTCACTATTATTACTGAACGACTTTAAAGCGAACGCGGAAGGTCTTGTCATGCTCGTCCCAATTAGTGCCGAGCAATTCGAAACGACCTATCTGCGATGTACTACGCACATGTTTGCCGATGCAGGGGCAGACGTCGTAGTCACCAATGTGAACGAGACGGATAGTGTCGCTGGCATCATCGGGAAGGCGGTCAAGCGAGATACCCTCCGGCAGCTCATCCTGCGTGACAAACTCAAAGGTAACGGGCAGGTCTTCCTCTATGAGACGCTGCATCTCACGCTCAATCTGCTTCTCTTCCTGACGGCTCGGCTTATGGTCAAGCTGAAACGTCATCTTACTCTTTTTCCGTTCGACATGGGCATTAATGGAACGTCCGCAGCCGAACAGACGGATCATCGTCTGGTTCAGCAGATGTTCCGCCGTATGTGCGGGAGGAAACTCCTCCTTGTTATGTTCATTCAGAAACAGGTCACTCATCCTAACTCCTCGCTCGGCTTTGCCGCTTGGCTCAGCCAAGAATTCTTAATTCCTCACTCCTCGCTCGGCTTTGCCGCTTGGCTCTGCCAAGAACTCCAAATTCTTCACTTTCGCTTTCAGCACCCTTGCACCGTTTGCCTCTAATTGCAGGGCGATGCAGCCGTCTTTCTGGAACGTAA
>JAEEGH010010588.1_pt1 | contig 21114 bp, 18 predicted proteins | sample 9134181 | NCBI WGS metagenome assembly JAEEGH01 (sample SAMN16246544, study PRJNA631951) | gut metagenome | biome: gut microbiome; feature: rumen; material: DP-attached | host: Bos | place: Iran: Karaj | collected 2018-10
ATTGCTTACTATCAAAGCGACAAGGCAAACCGCATATACGAGAGTCATGCCAAGATAAGACTGAATTCCGTCACCCGTAATCGTTTGGAGAGCGGGACCACCACGCTGGAGAATATTACCAGCCGGCGGGTAGCCATCACCATGAATGCCATTAATGACGAAATTATCGTCCTGCGTTCCGAGACACCGATGTTGGAAGTAGTGAAGCGGTTGGACCTTGGGACATCGTATTATAACCAGACGAAGCTTGCCAAGCGGGTAAAAGATTTATACAAGGAGTCCCCCATCAATGTCCGGATGTTGGATATTAACCAGAACGATAATGCTACGGCCGTCGTCACGGTTAGCAGAGATTCTTCCTTCGTAATCCAGATTGGTGAATTTGAACCTGTAAAAGGGCACCTGGGCGACACTGTTTCAACCAGCCTCGGCCGTGTTTACATCACGCCTACATGGGCATTGCGGGATCACTTTTATGATAACCCCATTACTGTCCGCCACCAGAGTATCAGCAGTGTAGCGGAGAAATATCGCTCCAAAGTTAGCGTCACACGCAACAGCACTTCTGACGGTATCATTAATCTCTCACTGCACGATACTTCGCCAATCCGTGCGGCAGATATCCTCAATGAAATGATAAACGTGTATAACGAGAACACCATTGAGGAGAAGAAGGAGATTATTCGACAGACATCTGATTTCATCAATGACCGCATTGCTCAGCTGGATAAAGATTTGGGCGCCCAGGAATCACAGATTGCCAGCTTTAAGCGGCAAAACCAGATACTTAACTTGAACGATTACGGCAAATCCTACCTAATCCAGAGCATCGAGACGCAGGAGCAGTTGGAAAAGATTAACGCCCAGATTTCCCATGCCCAATACCTATTGGAACTGACTGCTTCCAATACAGAGAACAAGCTATTCCCTGTAACGGTGGATATCAATGACGATCATATCAAGGGCACTATCCGCCGCTTCAATGAGCTTGTCCTCAAACTAGATAAGTACAAAGAAGCAGGAACCACCAATAACCCGGTAGTTCAGGATATGAACCTGGAGCTGAATACCCTCAAAAGCAATTTGACACAATTGCTCAATGCATACATCGGTTCCATGCAACAACGAATTGGCGGTGTGCAGGCCCTTAGCCAGTTGGCGGCCGAAAAAGTGAGTCAAGTCCCCGGCGGCCAACTTTATATCGATAATATTTCGCGCGTCCAGGGCATCAAGGAGCAACTCTATGTAACCCTTCTGAGCCGTCGCGAAGAGATGCTCATCAGCCAGCCCTCACTGACCGCACATGCAAAGATAATTGACAAGGCCCGTGTTAATACGGTTCCTATTTCTCCGAACACGAAGAAAAATCTGCTTATGGGTATCCTCATTGGCCTGAGTATTCCGTTCATCGTGTTTTTCCTACGCCGGCTCCTGGATACCAAGATTCGCTTCCGCAAAGACGTGGAAGCCTATACCGATATCCCTATCCTTGGTGAAATTCCGTCTCGGGACAAGAAAGATCAGCGGGATATTGTGGTGGTGGATAAGGGCCGAGACTCAATGACCGAGGCATTCCGTATACTCAGGAGCAACCTTGAATTTACCCGCGTACCCAATCAGAAAGCCACCTCCTACCTGTTCCTATCTCTAATGGCAGGATCTGGAAAGACTTTCCTTACCACTAATCTGTCGGCCAGTCTTGCTCTGCTTGAGAAGAAAGTTATCCTCCTTGACTTGGATCTCCGAAAAGGTACGTTGACACACAATATTGCTTCACGAAAAGACACTGGATTCTCTAATTATCTTTCTGGCAAGACTAACAATGTTGAGGATATTATCACGCACGACATCTTTGTCCAGGGCGTGGACACCATCCTTTCAGGTCCGCTGCCGCCCAATCCCGCAGAACTACTGGCCAGCAAACGGCTAGATGAAATAATGGATTATCTGAAGCAAAAGTATGACTACATCCTCATTGATGCCGTTCCCGCCGGCATAGTGGCCGATGCTACCATACTGCGCCGCTTTGCAGATGTAAGCATATTCATCCTTCGCTCCAAGCTGGTGGATAAACGAATGCTGCCCGATCTTCAGGAGCTTAAAGACAAGGAAGCCTTCCCTAATATGATGATTATCTTGAATGACATTCAGTTCAAGAAGCATCGCGGCTACGGTGGCTACGGCTATGGTTCCGGCTACGGCTATGGTTATGGCTACGGTTACGGCTACGGCTATGGTTACGGTTACGGTTATGGCTACGCTGATGATGAGGACGGCAAGAAAAAGCACCACCATCACCACAAAAAGCACAAGCAAACCACCGAAGAAGAAAAAGTAGAAGAAGAATAGAGTGCTCATGGCAAACTTCGCATTGATTGGTGCGGCCGGCTACATCGCCCCGAGGCACCTTAAAGCAATAAAAGACACCGGCAACAATCTGCTTGCCGCATACGATAAGTTCGACAGCGTGGGAAGGCTGGACAGTTTCTTCCCGGAGTGCTCTTTCTTTACCGAGAACGAGCTGTTCGACCGCTTCTGCTCCAAGCAGATGCAGACCAGCGATCCTCTGCACTGGATGAGCGTCTGTACGCCCAATTACACGCACGACGCATTCATCCGCTACGGCCTCAGGCTGGGCTGCGACGTCATCTGCGAGAAGCCCGTAGTGCTCAACCCCTACAACATCGACGCCCTCGAAAAGGTAGAACAGGAGACCGGCCACAAGGCATATAACATCCTGCAGCTCAGGCTCCACGACCGCATCCAGGCTCTCAAGAAGAAGATCGACGAAGGTCCCGCCGACAAGGTGTACGACGTCGACCTCACCTACATCACCTCCCGCGGCAAGTGGTACTACACTTCCTGGAAGGGCGACGTGCACAAGAGCGGCGGAGTCGCCACCAACATAGGAGTGCACTTCTACGACATGCTGCAATGGATATTCGGCCCCGTGAAGGAGAATATAGTGCACGTGATGAGCTTCGACCGCGTGGCGGGCTACCTGGGCCTTGAGAAGGCCCGCGTGCGTTACTTCCTCAGCATCAACGCCGACTGCCTGCCGCCCAATGCCGTAGAGGGCGAAAAGCGCACCTACCGCTCGCTCAGCATCGACGGCGAGGAGTTCGAATTCAGCCAGGGCTTCACCGAGCTCCACACCCTCAGCTACCAGAAGATTCTTGCCGGCGAAGGCTTCCGCATCAGCGAGGCGCGCCCCTGCATTGAAACGGTCAGCCAGATACGTAACGCCAAGCCCATCGGGCTCAAGGGCGACTACCATCCTCTGGCGGCACTCCCCCTCTCTCCGCATCCGTTCGGCTGGACCGACAACCGATAATCCCCCATGCATCCGTTCCGAAACCTCCTGCTCATCTCTGTGGGAAGGGCCGATTCTCTGGAAAAGGTCCTCACGCCAGGCGAGTGGAGCAGGATGTTCCAAATGGCGCGTCACCAGTCCTTGCTGGCTATCATCTACGAGGCAGTGCTGCGTCTCCCCGAGCACCAGCGCCCGCCGCAGGAAATGATGGACAAGTGGAAGGAATACACAGACCTTACCGCCGGCATCTACAACCGCCACCAGAATCACATCGAGCAGCTCAAGCTCATCCTGGACAAGATGGGACTACGCGGCTGCATCCTCAAAGGCACTGGGCTCAGCCACCTGTACCCCAAACCGGAGCGGCGCCTCTGCGGCGATATAGACCTTTGGGTGGAAGGCACGCACAAGAGCATCATCAAGGCGTTCGACGAAGCGGGATATCCCCCTTACGAGATTCTGTACCAAGAGGCTAAAGTGGACATCTTCGACGATACCGAGGTAGAGATCCACTTCCATCCCTGCAAGATGAACAACCCCTTCAAGAATGCCAGGCTCCAGAAGTTCTTCAGCAGCAACGCTCCTTTTCAGGGCACGCTCACCTATCCCGACGCACGTTTCAATGCAGTATTCTGCATGGCCCATATGTACCGGCACTACCTGGTGGGCGGCATAGGTATGAGGCAGATGCTGGACTACTACTACGTACTGCGCGAGCTCAAGCCCGAAGACCGGGCACAGGTTTTGGATACCCTGTCAAAGCTTGGAATGAAAAAGTTCACAGCCGCAGTCATGTGCTCGATGCAGTTCAACTTTGGTCTGGAGGACGAATACCTCCTGTGCCCTCCGGATAAGAAATACGGAGGCCGCCTGGTCAACGATATCATCAACATGGGCAACTTCGGCATGCTGGACAAGCGCAACTACAGCGCCAAAGGCGAATCGCGCTGGAAGCGTTTCCTCCGCAAGAACCGCCGAATATTTTCCAATTTCAGATACTTCCCGGGCGAGGTGACCTGGTCGCCGTTCGCCCGCGTGAGCCAGCACGTCTGGCGCCTGTTTAACAACTACTTATAGATTATGAAACACTATCGACTAGTACCTATTGCTCTGCTGACCGTATGCCTTACAGTGCTCTGCGCATCCGGCGCCGGCCCCAAAAAGAAAGCATTCGCCTACGACGGACTAATACTCTCGTCCGCCAAGGAGCATGTGATTGATTGGGAGAGCATTGCAGCAGACAAGAAGCTAAGCTACGTCTATTTCGAGGTCCCCTGCCCCGTAAGCGACACTGCCACACTTCGCGAGAATGTGGCACGGGCACGAGCAAAGGGGCTCAAGACCGGCATGTGCTTTACTTTTACCGACTCGCTGCTCAACGTCAACGACATACTGAACCATCTGCTCAGCGTCCCGAGGGAGCACAGCCAGATTGCGCCAATGATTTCTGTCCCCCAGGACCGCAGCTTCGAGCGGAGCATCATACACCGCCGGATACAGATTTGGGCCAACGTGCTCAAAAAGAATTACGGCGAGCAACCCATCCTCAAAGCCAACCGCGAGAACTGCAAGGATTACCTTGCTCCCGTGCTCACCAGTACATACAGGATCTGCCTCGTCTTCTCCGACCCCAGCGGGTCCTTCATGCTCCAGCATCCCAATCCCTATTCTACCCCTGACGCCGACATCACGGCATATCCGTGCCGTGTGATGCCTGAATAAAAGGCACTTACAGTTGTCAGGGTAGTATTGACCTCTCTATATTTTTCGGGCGGCTCTATTGGGGCCGCCCGAACCAGCATTTTAAGTACCTGATTATGCATATCCGAGACCCGACGGCAATTCACGCCAAGGCTCGTCCCGCACCTAACGGGACGACTGCAATAACAACTTAAAACTATTAACTTTCACAAACTTACTTATGCTAAAAAAATTTCAAACTTTCCTGGAGAAGCAAGACTTGGCCAGGAAAACAGTTGAATCCTACGTATGGACAGTCAAGCGATACCAGTCCCTCTACGAGGAATTCAACAAAAATAATCTCTTGGCTTACAAGGGATTATTAATGGAACACTATAAACCGCAAACTGTCAACCTGCGCCTGCAAGGCATCAACAAGTACCTGGAGTTTACCAAACAGGAAAAACTCAAAATGAAATTTATCCGTATTCAGCAGAAGAACTTCCTGGAGAATGTGATTAGCAATGCTGATTATAAATTTCTGAAAAGCCAACTCAAATCAGATGGATTACGTGAATGGTACTTTGTGGTGTGGTTTATGGGCGCGACAGGAGCGCGCATTAGTGAATTGTTAAAAATTAAAGCGGAGCATGTCGAGGTCGGTTATTTGGATCTCTATTCAAAGGGAGGAAAAATCCGGCGCTTGTATATTCCTAAACGCTTACGCGAAGAAGCAAAGGAATGGCTATCATCAGAGGGAGTTCATTCCGGGTATATCTTTAAAAACCGCTACGGTGGAGTCATAACGGCTCGCGGGATAGCTCAGCAGTTGAAGCATTTTTCAACTCAATACGGGCTTGACCCCAAAGTGGTATACCCGCATTCTTTTCGTCACCTATTCGCGAAAAACTTCTTAGGCAAATACAACGACATAGCTCTGCTTGCCGATTTGATGGGGCATGAGAGCATCGAAACAACACGCATTTACCTAAAGCGAACCGCGACGGAACAACAACAGCTGGTCGATAAGATTGTTACTCGGTAATAATCAGCCTGTTACGTCGCGCTTCAAATCATTTTCCAATCGATTTTACACATATTTTCAGCTTCTGATAATAGGCATTATAAGAAATTGAAAGACAAAACATTACATATATGAAAAAAATGAAGAAAAAAGCTCGGTACATCTGTCCTCGCATCATAGGGGCCAGCGCCCTGCTGCAGGACCTTATCTGCGATTCTGTCCGGTTTAACATTCAGGTTGATCCACTTCAGAACATGAACAATCCGGATAACGCCATTGGGGATTACAATGGCGAAACCTTCTATTTTGAATCCTAACCCTGAAAGACTGAATGTTATGAAAAAGATTTACATTGCTTTGACAGTTCTTGCAACTGCAGCGCTTGTCTCCTGCGAGAAGGAGCGGTCTTTCGAGAACCTTACACCTCTGAATGAGAACGATATCGCTTTCACTCTTAAGAGTGTCGCTACTCGTTCGGCAGTTGTGAACCTTAATCCCATGGAAGGAGTTACCATCCCCATTAAACAAGACAATGGAGAGACTCTCTTCTTAGAAGAAAACATCGTGGAGTTGAACCCCAACCCGGGTACCAAAGGTGCACCTGCTTACACAATTAATGTGGGTTCATTGTATTCTACGATGGGTGTATATGCCACACAAGGAAATTTTGGTGGCGATGCCATATTTGAGGTGATAGATCAGTATGAACATACGGGGACTCCTAATGATCCCAATAACGATAATGGCTGGCGCTACATTCATAATTACTCCGGCAGCCCCTGGCCGGATGACAGTACGCCAGTAGATTTTTATTTCAGCATGCCAGCAGCCCCTGACGGAGTCACCTTCACAAGCAGGGCCGACCAGAAGATTCAATTCTCTTATGATGCTTCTGAACTTGCTGCTGAGACTCCCGCGATTGTTACTGCGGCCTCCCAGCAGGACATTCTTTTCTCTCAAACTTCTATAAGCAAGAGCGATCACGATGGATATCTTCCAAACGGCGCACCCGTTTTGATGTACCACGCTCTTACCGGCGTTAAGTTCCGTACAGGATGGGCTAACGACACCGGCACTAAAACTATCATCACTGGTGTGAGATGGAATGGCCTTAAATCGGAAGGAACGTGCGTCATTGATCCGTCTGCTACAAATATTGTCGATTGGACTGTAGATAACACTTCCACTTCTGTATCTTTTATTCAACAATTCAACAACGCGGCATATTCCGTTGAGAGTGGGGTTGACGGGACTCAGAACTTTGCTAAAGATACAGAGCACCCCGAAAACAATAAGTTCGGTGATTCCTGGTATTCTGCTGCTGCAGACAAGAATCTCAACAATGAAGATGGCGAGTGGACTTTCTGGTTCATCCCCCAAGAAATTGATGACAATGTTACTCTTGATGTTGTTTTCCGAGTAAAGACAAGTGACACGCCCGACGGAACAGAGATTATTCACACCATTAAATTCGGAGAGTTGGTCAATCAGATCCCAGACCCTTCGAATCCTGAACAAACTATTCATAGAGAGAACAATGTAAAGTGGGAGGCCGGTCAACTTCGTACTTATACTCTTAAACCGATTCACGTAGCGGTCGAGTTGTATGACACCATGGATGCTTCTAAATATGTAAAAAGTAATCTCCATATCACCAATACCGGCAATGTAGATCAGTATGTTCGCGTTTACATTATAGGTAACTGGTTTGGCAAGCGCCAGATTAAAGACGGCGAATACAATGACTATGAAAGCGTTTTGATGGGTTACACCGATGATCTTATGGCGAATGGCGAATATGTCAACTATACAGAGGTTGCCCGCTGGAATGACAAAGACTTTACGTTGAATGGTACAACTAAGGTATATCCTCAATGGTCATCACCAAGTGCTACATACAACTATTCTCCTTATGGTGAATTTGATGGACTCCCGGCGATGGGCACCAGTACTGCTCCCGGACCTTTGGTGAATGGTTGGAGGCGTCACGATAAATTCTATTACTATACAGCAATAATCGGTCCCGGAGGACGGGTACCGGAATCGAACCCTCTTTTCAGTTCATACACCATTGGCACATCTCCTGACTTTTACATAGCAGATATGTCAGGTGTACGTAGAAAAGCCAAAGATGTTCACTTTGTAATGGATATTTCTGTCCAGGCTATTCCGGTGCCATACAACGGGGATACTGCAGTGCCTTACGATCAAGCATGGGCAGATGCTCTAGGTGTAACTGTGGAAAAACTTAATGATCTTTAATGGAAGGAAGGAATATGAAAACTTTTATTAAATATATAACCTTATCGACCATAGCCCTTACCGCAGGGCTCACCCTTGCCGCTCAAACACTCCCTGAAGGCACTTATGAGGGACAGAACGGTATCGCGTACCGGAAATCCTCAAGCCTGAAGCCGGGAACTAACGATACTTATATCGTAAACCTGGAAACCTTTGTGTATGGTGAAGTCACAGTTAAGAACGAAGCCATTCCTGCAGACATCATTCTGGTGCTGGATGTTTCCGGTTCAATGGATGAAACAATGTACAGGTATTCCTACACAGCCAGATCTTCACAAGAATATACATATAATGGATATGGCAATAATACATATTATTACAAGTTTAATGATAAGTATTATCCAGTAAGTAGAAGTGATGACTATTCATGGTATGTTATTTTTACTGTCCATCGCTATTATTTGACATTTACTGCTGATGGAACCACATATTATCTCACTGGAAATACTGTTAGTACAACCGCTCCTTCAAATCCTCCTGGGGGCGCGAATGATACCATCTGGACAGGCGTACTTTACACTAGAACTCAACAAAATCTTGGTTCTAAGTTGGCTAATTTAAAGACGGCGGTCAATAGTTTTATTGATCAAATTGTAAAGAATGATCTGTATGAGGACGAAGCTGGAACTATTCGCCGAAAAGATGCCGGAGGTCACGATACAGCTTTAGGGAATCAAATCAGTATAGTTAAGTTCGCCATGGACGATTACTATACTGGCAACGACACATACGATAATGCTTCGGCCTCAATAACGGAAGGTAATCATTTTACAGATAGCGATTACAATTATACTGAGGTTGTAAAGGCCCTTACACCAACAGCAACAGAAACAAATGTAACTGCCCTTAAGTCTGCTGTCAACTCTTTGCAACAAGGCGGTGCAACCGCCGGTGACTTTGGTTTGAACCTGGCATGCAGGCTTCTTCAAGATCTCAAAGACAAAGGAGAAAGAGCCGGGAGCAGTAAAACTGTTGTTTTCTTCACTGACGGTTCACCTACTTACGGCAATAATTTCCAAACAAATGTTGCCACCAAAGCTATAAACAGGGCGTATCAGCTTAAAAATACGTATGACGCCACAGTCTTCACGATTGGCGTATTCTCTGAAGAAGATGATGACGTGGATACATATATGAACTACGTATCTTCCAATTATCCTAACGCTACCCAGTTCACTCAGGGCGGGACACCTGTTCCTGCAGCGCAACGCAACTACTATCAGAACGCATCAGGCGTTAATCTTTCTGAGGTATTCCAAGTAGTGGCGCAGGCTTCAGGCGGTAGCGGATCAACAGAGGTTACCAGTGATGCAGCTGTTACAGTAGACGTCGTAGCGAGTTCGTTCTCAATCCCTGCTACTGTCACTGCAGATGACATCACAGTAACGATTGCTCCTTGTACAGGTCAGACTAAGGATAAGGAGGAACAGGCCGATGGAAAAGTCCGACTGTACTATACATTCGGACAGGCAAAAGAAGCGACCCAGTATCTTGGATCAGGCAAAGCTATAACTGCCACGGTGGATGCAGCGCATAATATGGTTTCCACTACTGGCTTTGATTTTGCTGAACACTGGTGCGGTAAGGATGAAACACTTACTCCACCTAACAATTTTAGGGGATACAAACAAATTATCTCTTTTGAAATTAAGTTAAATGAAGATGCAGTGGGCGGACATGATGTTCCAACTAATGATAGCAAATCCGGCATTTACGTTAATGGCGTTCAGGTTGCCACTTTCAACCGCCCGGTAGTCAAGATTCCAATAAGCCTTTGGATTAAGAAGAAAGGTCTGATAGATGAAGACAGTGCAGTGTTTACCATCGAGTATGCAGAGTGGCAGGAAGGTGTAAATCCTACGACTTTGGATAAATCAGCATGGAAGAGTTTTACAAAGGTAATGGTAAACAGCAATTGTCCTATAGATTCCGACGGCTATCCAGTCGTAAAGATTGTGGGCCTTGACCCTGACTATTTCTATAGGATAAGAGAAGATAAATGGGCTTGGACATACAATTATGTTGATAATGGTATTCAATATGCTTTTGGCGAGGATCAGCACAATCCTTTTGTCTTCCAAAACAATCCCAAGGATAGCATAAAATCAGCTGAGGCTTCTGTCAAGAATGAATTTAACGAAAAGACTGCACCTGCAGCAGAAACTAAATAATATGCCTCTGTAATATGTAATAATAAATCGGGCGACCCATGAGGGCCGCCCGTACTATTATTGTTTGTTTTGCGCTAAACGAATATCAAGTGTGATACCGTATGGACGAATCAGCCACAGTTCCAGAAACTTATCATCCATATAGTATTGCTTCTCGGAATCGCGGGTTATAAGTTGCCTTTTCAACAACGACCGGGCTGCCGTCTGCACTGAACTTACAGCGCCAAGCCCATGCCTTTTTACGAACTCAACTGATGTTATGTTCATCGCTTTCCCTTCTAAAGCTATAGCCGTCAGAAGAGCGCGCTGATTGGCTGTCAATGAAGATAGTAATTCTTTATAAGTATCTGTATTGGACGTTAGTATTCCATCAATTCTTTCAAAAATAAAAGAACGGTCACATACGGTCTCGGACGGAAGCAAAGAGAATGACTCATTCATAGCCCTCTGGAGGTAGTAGGTGTAACCATGGACAAGATTGTATAGACTCTCAACCGCTTCTTCATCCAATTGTTTGCCATATGAATCAAACAGTTTAATGGCGAAACGTGTATATTCCGCACACTCGATTGGCCCGAGGCTTAATGTGGATACGCTCTGATAAAATGGCCGTGCTGCAGAACCGAACATTTGGGCTAATACAGATCGTTCACTTCCCGAAAAAATGAAAGTTGTATTGTGCATCATCTGAATCTTGGAACGAAGAATAGCCTCCACGTTGTTTTGTTCATAATCGGCAACTCGTTGAAATTCATCTATGGCTACAATGCAGGGTTTATCCGCAGATTCCAGATAAGAAAAAATCTCATTCAGAGTGAGTTCCGGCTGTGTTATATCTCCAATACCTACTGAGAAGGAGGGCATACCGGTTGATGGATCAAGTGAAAATACGCCCCGTAATCCTGTTAGCGATTTGAGGAATGCCATCAAGGGGTTCAAACCTTTCTTGGATAACTTTCCAACAATCTCCTGCCCCAGCTTTTGAACAAACTCTTCCAATGAAGATGTTTCATAGATATCTATGAAAAACGAATAATACTTATCTTTTACTTCGTGCCTATTGAACACGTGATGTATTATTCCAGACTTTCCCATCCTGCGAGGCGAAATCAACAAAATATTGTTTCCATTCATTACATACCTTAGGAGCGTTTCGGTTTCTGCCTTTCTGTCGCAGAAGTACTCATCAGGAATGTCGGGAGAGAGAATAAAAGGATTCAAGTAATGATGTTTGGTGGCCATAAGTCAATCTCTTTGTAGGGCAAAGATAAAAAGATCTTTCAAATTATGCAAGATAAATTATGTATAATAAATAATTTAATGTGCGTATATTGTGCGCTGGATTCTACTCTGAAGTGCAACGCTTTGAAGCGTGACAGTATAACTTTACTGTCATAACAGAAAAGCGACAGAGAATGGGATACAAGCACTTGACAAGGGAGCAGCGATATACGATTGAGGCGTTGCTGCAGACACCGATGAGCCTAAGGGAGATAGGAGAAGTGATTGGGGTCAGCACAGGTACGGTGAGCCGTGAGATTCGAAGGAACTGCGATATGCGTGGCTACCATCGGTACCGATGGCAACTGGCCCAAAAGAAGTACGAAAGGAGGATGAAGGTCAGGCGACACTACCTGAAGTTCACTGACGAGATGAAGCGGACCGTGAGGAGGTTCATCATCTACGGCCAGTACAGTCCGGAGCAGCTATGCGGCCGGTTCCGGTTGAAGGGGGAAGAGATGGTATGCGCCATCTACCGTTGGATCTGGCAGGAGAAGCGCTGCTACCCTACAAGGACAAGATACATACGATAACGGCTGACAACGGAAAGGAATTCGCCCGCCACAAGGAGATAGCGAAAGGGCTCAATGCCGAGTTCTACTTCGCACGCCCATACCACTCTTGGGGAGGGGGGCAAACGAAAACACGAACGGGCTGATACGCCAGTACACTCCGAAAGGTACGGACTTCAGCGAGCTGACCGATGAGATGCTTGCCGAGATCGAATGGAAACTTAACCACAGGCCCCGTAAGTCACTCGGCTACAGGACGCCTTTGGAATATTGTAAACAATTATTTAACTTTGACTTTTGAAGTGTGTTGCACTTCTAATTAGAATTCACCTTTCTCTCGAATCTGTTTTTCGATTTATAAAGGTAAGTATGCGAACAAATAATATTTGTTCGCATACTTACCTTTATTGAGAAAAATTTGCGCTACTATTCTTGGGTCTTCTCCTTGAAGACATTACGTACTGTGGCCTCATCAAACTTGACCGGATTGGGAGTATTAGTAAATACGAATGGATTAGTCGCATTATCTCCCACAGTGTAAAGGACACCACCGCTTTGGTAAGTGTACCCAAATGCCCATGCATCTTCCTTGATTTTGTAGAAGAAATCAGGATCAAGACCAGTGATTTTGACCATACCGTTCTCGTCCATGACATCTTTGTTAACAACAACTTTAGTAAAGTTGGTCCATACTACACTTTGGGCACTGGGATCAAAGGTGTCAGGATTGAAATCATCCGGTAAAGGGGTCGTATAGAGCGTGAACACAGCACTGTCTTCACCAACAAGTCCAATCTTCTGTATCCAGATGTTAACAGGGACCTTTACAGTCGGGCGGTTGAATTCTATAAGAGGTTCAGTAGCGCCGGGCAGGTAGATGCCAGAACCAGGAGCATTAGTTTCTACAGCAGGGCCACCAACAGCACTGTCAGTAACAGTAATGACAAAACGGATAATCTGCTTGAAACCGTGAAAAGCATAATTATGTATCTGGCTTGTAGACGTAGGGTCTCGACCGCACCAGTTGGCTGAATAGTCGAATCCAGAAGTGGAGACTTTATTATCTGCCTCACTAATAGTAGGAGTTATAGCCGGGAGTCCGTATTCTGAAGGATCTTTAGCCGTTCCAAAGGTCAGATACTCTTGATTATTGATGGTGGTAGTCCCGTTACAAGGCGCGACTAGCACAGTAACTGCGGCACCAGGATTATTCTCAAACCCCTTGGGGACAGAGAAAGATGTAGAAACAATGTCGACGGTTAGGGTAGAAGTACCTGTTACCTCAACGTTTCCACTGCCACCAGATGCGTGTGCTATAGCAGTGAAGATATCCTTCAGATCCTCAGCAGAGCCACCAGAAGCGTCCAAATAATAACTAGTTGATGCTTGCGTTCCTCCTGCATTATTCCCCATTCCAGTTGCATTAGGAAAGTCAGAGGAAACGCGTTCCATAAAAATAGCAATATTATCCGTCGCTGACGGCTTTGGATTAAACAGTCCTACAGAGTAAATTATAGGGTGTGTAGCATCATCGCCCGATCCATACGTGATATCCTTGATAGATTTAGAATTGGCAATAGCAGTATTAGCAACAGTATTATCAAAATCGCTAGCATGAGTAGGTGAACCATCCGTAAAGAAGACAACAACCTTATTGCTATTACGGCCAGAATCAATATGATTGATAATGTTCAACGCGAGCTGCATACCATAATCGGCTGCGGTAGCACCTCCCTCGACTAATTCATCTATAGCGTCAATAAGATCGCTTACTCCGGTTTCGACACGAGTCATTTTGCGGACCACCTCGGTGTAATTATATGAATATCCGCCTTGGTTAAATCTATGATTACCTCCTTGAGATTCTTCATATTGATTAGCATTTGTATAGTAAGAAGCGCTTGCAAATTTGACAATAGCTATGCTGTTCCCCAGGGCTTGATTTCTCGGTGTGCCATCATCTTCATAGAGATCGTTCTTCTTAATCTCATTGATGAATGATGTTACCGCATCCTTCATTGCAGACATCTTAGTTATTGTGGTTGTATAGGGAGTATACAATTGAACATTCGATGCGAGAAGGTTAGTATTTTCACTAGTAACGTTGCTCGGCCTGTTGGTCACGACTTGCCCGGATGTGTTTATGTAATAAGTAGTACCTTGGACTGTGAAATATAAATAAAAGTACGCAGTATTAAAAATGCCCGCACCACCAGCCCTTCCTTTATAAACCTCATAGTATGAATCATTATACTTGAAGTAATAACCAGTACTTGCAGATGTATATACATAAGCTATGAGACCAGAACCCGTTATACTAGAAACATTAGCTTCATTATATCCACTAACTGTACCAATTGTTTCATTCATTGACCCAGATACGTCAAGCACCAGTACAACATCTACTGGGACTGATTCATAAGTCTGAGTAACTTCTCCGGTTACAAATGTTTCAAGGTCAACGGTATAAGTGCCGTCATTATTGATAGTGGAACTTTTTACAAAAGCGATTCCATTGTTCACCTCATATGTTCCACCTTCGAGATTTTGGGCGGAAGCGGTGATTCCGGTCACAAGGGCTGCAGCAGAGAATGCTACTAAGGCCGCTATATATTTAAATGAATTCTTCATAATATTCGAAATTAAATAGCTGTTATCCTTCTTCACCATTTAAAGATCCAACAAATCGTTTGGACTTGTCTTACCAAGAGCCTTTACCCAAGCCCTGATATAACCTTGATTATCGTCGTTGTCAATAACATTACCATTTTCATCAACAGGCGCAGGAATAGCCTGGACCATGAGGTCCATAACAAGATGTACATTCTTTGCTTTCCTTCTTACACCCCACTTGTCAGGAATCCAGTATTCGGGCGAGACACCTACAATATATGAGGAGAAGAGTTGATCGGTAATCGCATCACGAGGGCCAATAGGCTTTATGTAGTAATAGTACTTATCATATCTGACCCAATTGTTAGTATTTGACGTAGCAGGAACCACAGAACTCTTAGGAGTAAGACCAGAGAATGTGCCATAATGAGTATATCCATCCTTATCATTCCACGCTTCTACGTGTGTTGTGTTGGAATCATTTGAAGTTGTGTAGCCATTCAAGATTGTCTCCTCTTCAGAATATACATTTTCTGCTGTCTGTACATAACCTACCCAGTTCCCAATCATATTGACACGGACGTACTCATAAACGTTGCCGGTATTTGTAACGACGACATCGTCTTTCTCATAATCTGACATTTCGTCATCGATTTCAACCCCAACAAGTACAGGCTTAAGCGTGAAAGTGTGGAGTTCTCCTGCCTGCCAGGTCCTTGCACCCATCGAGACGGTGATCACTTCATCAGAGTGGGTCGTAGTAGTTGTGTTGTCGCTCTTAACCAATACTACATCACACTTGATTGTAATCATGACAGCACTGTCTGCAAAAGACTGGGGAATGAACCAGAAAGTAAGAGATCCGTCATCGTCATTGAGGTTCCTTGCGGTCGCATGGTTGTCAAGGAGTGTATCTAACCCATATTGACTATCTTTATAGTTGGTCGTATCTGAAGGCGAAATTGTGTAAGACGTTGTTGTCGTCCCTTCTGACATACCAATATTGGACCACTTGGCTACAGTCTTGCTTTGGGTACTGCTGGTTGCGCTACCTAATTCCATCTTGCAGTGACCGGAGTTCTTTATGCCCTTGATAGTCACTTCCTTGATGATGGTCTTTGTGACCGCATTGGCTCCTGTTATCCCCCTGTTGGTAAAGAAGTTAGAAAACTTGATTCCGGTAAGGGCATGATAGAAAGTAATAGATTTGCCGTTGTCTGCTTCCTTGGTCAATGTGGCGGATGAGAAGAGAATATCTTGCTGGCCGGCGGCGGAAGATGGTGTTTTATAATCAAACTCGATAGAACCGTCTTCATAGGTATAGTCTCCAGTAACGCCTGCCGGATCAGATGGCATCCTCATGTAGAAAGTAAGAGGAGCCCTGCTCCAGACTTCGTAGTTAGGGAAGTTATGAGACCATAAATTAGTTGCTTCGTCAAAGGGGAAATTTGAATCAGGAAGACTTAAGTCGGTACCGGGATTCGCTACAGCATTAAATGATCCGTAAAGGGAGACAACGTTTTCCGTGAAGGCCGGGGTTCCCTTTGTGATGGGAAGATTGTCCATTGAAACAACCGACTCTTCAAGCGTAAAGGCATCTTTGTTACCGAACTTGAAGGACGCAATTGATTCAGTTGAAATAGACGCTTCTTCAAAACCGGCCTTGGTCTGGACACTGCCGATTTTGAAAGCAATGTCGTCCTTGCCGAGACCTGTAAGGAAGTAATCCTTCTCGTTGATGCATGAGGTTACCAGTAATGCGACCCCTGCGAACAATACTAATGCAATGTTTCTTGTTTTCATACTACTTGTCGTTTTACTGGTTAGAACTCAATAAGGTAATCAGATGTTGCATCTGTACCTTCATAATAATGCTCTTCCAATGGATCGACTAAAACAGTAAAGTCAATCTGGGAAGACGCCAGGAGTGAGTGCTCTGTCTCAAAATCAATGTTAAAGCGAACAGAGGGCTCTAAATACCGCATTTTTTTCCTAGTTCTCATTACACATATATTTTTATCTTTCAACTTCTCATAATGCCTATTATCGGCACTTGCGCAGCATAGTGTTTACCCTCCAAAAACGCCACTGTTATAAAAACTACAAATTTGTGCACACTACACTTTGAATTACAAAGTTAGTAATTAATTATTAAAAAATCTAAATAGTAGTTAAAAAATGTTTCGTATAGTTTCACTTTTTTGCCTTTCTGAGCCTTGAGAGGCAATAAAACCTAATACGGCCGCCGGGATGGCAGCCGTATTAGGGTGTTGCTGGAGGTACTTTGGAATGGACCTCCAACATCATTTTTGGGCGTTTTTGCTGCCGGAGGTGCAAGACAACGGACCTCCGGCGGCACTATTATACCTTCTCCACCATCACCACTGCCCAAACCTCGCATCCTTCTCCCCTGCCCACGAAGCCGAGGCGCTCGGTGGTGGTGGCTTTGACGCTGATGGCGCCGGCAGGCACTCCGCACACGGAGGCGAGGCATTCGCGCATGGCCGGCACGTAGCGGGCGATCTTGGGAGCCTGGAGGGCGATGGTTATGTCGGCGTTGACAAGCTCCCACCCGCACGCGCGAACCTTTTCTATAACGCGCGCAAGGAGGATCTTGCTGTCGATGCCGGCAAACTCGGGGGAAGTGTCGGGAAACAGGTGACCGATATCTCCCAGGGCAAGGGCACCCAGGAGGGCGTCACACAGGGCGTGGATAGCCACGTCGCCGTCGGAATGGGCTACGAAGCCCACGGGCGAGTCGATCCTCAACCCGCAGAGCCACATAGGGAGCCCTTCGCGGAGGGCGTGGACGTCGTATCCTTGGCCGATTCGGAACATGTTATACGATACCGGAGAATCCAAGGAAGGCCATGGCCATGATGCCCACGGTGATGAAGGCTATGGGAAGGCCATTGAACGACTTGGGAACGTCCCTCATGGCGAGCTGTTCGCGCAAGCCGGCGAAGAGGATCATTGCCAGGCCATAGCCAAGCGAAGTGGCAAGCGCATACACGGTAGCCTCGCCGAGGTTGAGCATATGGGCCGAATCGCCGAAGGTGAACTCCTTGGTAACCACGTTCAGAGCAACGCCGAGCACGGCGCAGTTGGTGGTGATAAGCGGAAGGAAGATGCCCAGGGCCTGATAGAGCGAGGGGCTGATCTTCTTGAGCACAATCTCCACAATCTGCACGAGTGATGCGATGACCAGGATGAAAGCTATGGTCTGGAGGAAGGTGAGCCCCAGGGGCACCAGGAAGAACTTATTGATAAGATAAGTCACGACCGTGGCGAGGGTAATCACAAAGCACACTGCTCCGGACATGCCGGTAGCGGTGGTAAGCTTGCTCGACACTCCCAGGAAGGGGCATACGCCGAGGAACTGCGCCAACACTATATTGTTGACGAAGATTGCCGAAATGATAATAATCAGATACTCCATAACTACCTCTTAGCCAGTTTGTTGAACAAAACCATCAGATATCCCAGCACAAGGAACGCACCGGGGGCCATAACGAAGGCCAGCACACCGTCGCCGGCGATGAACTTCCAGCCGAAGAGCGAGCCGCTGCCCAGAATCTCCCTCACTATACCTATGACGGTAAGCGAGAGCGTGAAACCGATGCCTATGCCTATGCCGTCCAGGGCGGAATCGCCCACGGAGTTCTTGCTTGCAAAAGCTTCGGCCCTGCCGAGAACTATACAGTTGACCACAATCAGCGGAATGAACAAGCCCAGCGTCTCGTAAACGTCGGGCACGTAGGCCTGCATGAGCAGCTGAAGCAGCGTAACGAAGGTTGCTATAACCACTATGTACACCGGAATATGCACTTTGTCGGGCACCACCGGCGCGATGAGGGATATGACTATGTTGCTCAGGATGAGCACGAACATAGTCGCAAGACCCATCTCCAGGCCGTTCATGGCCGATGTGGTGGTGGCCAGCGTAGGACAGAGGCCGAGCACCAGAACGAAGGTAGGATTCTCCTTGAGAAGCCCCTTGGTAATCAATCCGAACTTACTCATTTTCCCTCAATTTCAGATAAACATTGTAAGCATTGGCAACCGCTGCGGTATAAGCGCGGGATGTGATGGTCGATGCGGTGATGGCGTCAACCTCTCCCCCGTCTTTGGTCACGGCAAGGCGCCTCGCGGCAGGATCCCAGCCCTTGAACTGGTCGATAAAAGAAGCGTCGGTCTGGCACTTTGCACCAAGGCCCGGGGTCTCGCTGTGCGAGAGCACCACCGTATTGCACACCAGTCCGTCCTCGCCTATACCCACCATGAGGGTGAGAGGACCGCCAAAGCCGCCCACCTTGGAAATAACGGCATAGCCGCTTCCGGGCACGCGGTAGTAAGTATAAGAGGCACCGTCAACCTCGATGGTCTCGAGTTCGGGCACGGAATCGAACGCAGGAAGCACTCGGGCAATGGAAGAATTGGTCTTGGCCTGCTGCGCCTGCTCGATGGGAGCGGCCGTCAAGGCATAAATACCTCCCAGCAGCGCCGAGCACACAAGGCACACGAGCGTGAGGCTGAGAGCCATATTGGTCAAATTGGATTTAGCTGCCATACTTATGCCCTCCCGTATTTCTTTTGGTGGAACGCCCTGTTGATCAGAGGCACGAAGCAGTTCATGATGAGGATGGCGAACGACATTCCCTCGGGATAAGACCCGAAGTAGCGTATCATCATCACTATTAAGCCGATGCCCACGCCGAACACCACTCCGCCCCAGTTGCTGACGGGCGAGGTCACGTAGTCGGTGGCCATGAAGAAGGCTCCCAGCAGCACGCCGCCGGTGACCAGGTTGAAGGTAACACCGGTGAAACGGTCGGGATCGATGCCGTGGAATATCAAGGATATCACGGCAATGGTGCAGATGATGCTGAGCGGGATCCACGGCTTGACCACCTTGCGTATAAGCAGGTACACGAAACCTACCAGCAGGGCAACCGCCGAGATTTCACCGCCGGAGCCACCGATATCGCGAAGAATTGAAACTGCACTCATGCCGTTGGCCTCAAGAATCTCGGGGATAGGGAGTCCCGACTTGATACCTTCCTTGATAATGCCCAGAGGCGTGGCGCCGCTCACTGCATCAGCGGCGATAAAGCCGGAGGTGGGCATGGCCCAGTTGGTCATTTGCACGGGGAAGGATATGAGCAGGAATACGCGGGCTGTGATGGCCGGGTTGAAAATATTCTGCCCAAGGCCGCCGAAAGACATCTTGGCAATGCCGATTGCGACCACGGCTCCTACCACTATCAACCACCAGGGCGATGTGGTGGGCAGGTTCATGGCCAGAAGCAGACCGGTAACCAGAGCCGAAGAGCCGCTGAACAGCTCGGGGCGCTTCATCACAAAGCGGGCGATGAGCCATTCGAGGCCCACGCAACTCACGGCGCTCACAGCTATCACCAGCAGCTCGGACCATCCGTAGAAGAGGAAAGACACCAGCAGTGCCGGAAGGAGCGCTATAACAACGTCGAGCATTATCCTGTTGGTCGAAGCAGGCGAATGCACATGCGGCGAAGGAGAGACTGTCAATTGTTTCATAAGTCTATTTCTTGGCGTTTCTGGCACGGATAACGCCCATCACCTGGGCCTTAGCCATGCGGATATTGTCGAGCAGAGGAACGTAGGCGGGACAGCTGTACTGGCAGCAACCGCACTCGATGCAGTCCTGAGCCGCATTCTTTTCCAGGGCTTCGATGTCCTGGGCATCATAGAGTCTCTTGAGCAAGAATGGCTCGAGCCCCATAGGGCAGGCGTCGGCGCAGCGTCCGCAGCTGATGCAAGGCGTGGCGGCGTGACGCAGAGTGGACGAGCCCAGATAGAGTATCGAAGACGATCCCTTGACGGTGGCGGCATCGAGATTGGCAATGGCCTTGCCCATCATAGGGCCGCCGCTCACAATCTTGACCGTCCCCTCGGGGATACCGCCGGCGTACTCCGCGATATACGACAGAGGCATACCGATGCGGAAGAGGTAGTTGTGCTGGCGGGCGGGATCGATAACGTCGCCGGTGACCGTGAGCGTGTTGGTAACCAGTGGTTTATTCTTCTGAACCGCCTCGTAAACTGCGAGCGAAGTGGCCACGCTCTGCACCACGGCGCCCACGTCGATGGGGAGGCCGCCAGACTTTACCTGACGCTGCATCACAGCATCGATGAGCTGCTTCTCACCGCCCTGGGGGTAACGCTTGCGGAGAGTCGCCA
>JAEEGH010010590.1_pt1 | contig 21110 bp, 19 predicted proteins | sample 9134181 | NCBI WGS metagenome assembly JAEEGH01 (sample SAMN16246544, study PRJNA631951) | gut metagenome | biome: gut microbiome; feature: rumen; material: DP-attached | host: Bos | place: Iran: Karaj | collected 2018-10
CGTCCCAAGAGATGGTCAGGTTCTCGCCAGCGGCGGCGATGGCGACCTCGGGCAGGTCGTCCGTCGGCGCATTGCCGAGGGAGTTGATGTTGCCCAGGTCGACGCTCTTGGTGTCGCCGTCAACGACGGCAACAGCGGCGAGCTGCTTGACGAGTGCGTTGCGACGGGTCATGCCGCCGACGTTTTCCGGGAACAGGAACTTGATCTGTTCGTCGGTGAGCTGGCCGATGATGTCCAGGACTTCCCTGAAGAAGCCGCGCTGCTTGGTTTGGGCTGCGGTCTTCGGGTTCTTGTGGGACTGGGCAAGGCCACGCATGTAGCTGATGCCGTTCCACGAGGCACCGATGACGGTGCCGACTTTTCCACGAAATCCACCAAGGATTCCTTGCTTGATTTTACCCATGATAATTGAATTTTAGGGGTTAATAAATAGGTTAATTACAGGCCGCTGCCGAACATGGGTAGAGAAGCAGATCATAATCTTTATATTGTTTTTCCTCTGCGGCTCAATCACCTATCTTGGCTGCGACTGGGCAAAAATATAATGAAAAGCGGATAAAAACGAAAATAAGCTGGTTTGTGCGCTTACTTGCGCTTTCTCTCTGGCATTCAGGCAGAAAAACAAGTCTATTTTTGCCGTGCAATCAAAACAATAGTGTTATGAAAAAGATCATTTTGTTGGCGGCTGCCCTTCTTATGCTTTCTTGCAGCTGCCAGAACATGACAGAAAGCAGCCAATCCCCCGCCCTGGCGGGCACCCCCTTCCAAGGGGGAAGCGCAGCGGCGAGTGTAACAGGATGCCTTTCCGGGCGCGATACCATCGGAGTCGTGCTGCATGTGAGCCGAGTCATCGACGGCGACACGTTTGAGGGAAGGCTGGATAACGGCGGCAACCCCGGTGTCAATCCGTGGATGCTGCAGCTGACGAAGATTGTGGTCCGCATCAACGGCATCGATGCGCCTGAGCGCGGGCAATGGTACGGGGATGTGGCCACACTGCATCTGCAGTGGCTCATCAGCGGGAAGGCCGTAGGCCTGAAGCTGAAGCAAAAAGACTCATACGGGCGATGGATTGCGACGGCGTACCTCGACGGCACAGACATCGGAGCCGAAATGCTGAAGGAGGGTTTAGCCTGGCATTACAAGGAACACGACAGCAATCCCCGCTATGCTCAGCTGGAAGCTGAGGCGAAGCAAGCCGGACTCGGCTTGTGGAGTGATGACCGAGCCGTTCCCCCTTGGGAATGGCGAAGGATGGATAAGTACGAGCGCGATGCGTACAGATAAGGAGGTGAGCGATGGAACTGTCAAAGCTATCGATGGAACGGCTGGAGGGCGTGGATGAACGCCTGAAGGCCATCGTGATTGAGTGCGCCGTTCGTTGCCTCTTCCCTTTCAACGTGTCTGAAGGGCTGCGCTCCGTCGAGCAGCAGCGCGAGTATGTGAGGCAGGGCAAGTCGCGAACGATGAACTCGAAGCACCTGACCGGGAAAGCCGTGGATCTATATCCGCTGACGATGAATCGGAAGCAGGTGGACTGGTCCAGGTTCGAGGAGCTGGCAGACCTGATGTTTCAGGTGGCCGGCGACCAGGGCACCGAAATCGTCTGGGGTGGACATTGGAAGACCTTTGTCGACAAGTGCCACTTCCAGCTTAAAGATTGAGGCAGCCCCATAAATTAATCTAAGTATCATTTTTTTCATTTTGTTACTGGAAGCTCCCACATTTTTTTTGCGGGAGCTTCCTTTTTCTTCACTCTGAAGGAATGAGACGACAGAACGCCAGGCAGACAACGAGGTGGTTAAAAAAGCAAGTACCCTAACGGCAAACGGAGACCCGTTCCAGCGGGGCGTAGTTTATTTAGGGGCTTGGCTTTTTTAAGCACCGTACCCACAGAAGGACACATTAAGCCGACTACGGCTACTCTTTTTCAGGCATATTGACATCACTGCTGTCGATAAGCTTTTTATCGAGTGGCGTGAGCAACATTTCAGCAATAAACTGAGTGCGGTCGGATAATTCCCGAAGGTACTTGCGAAGGGTTGGCGGATGACGCGAACAGACAAATGAAATGAGCGCGTCTCGATGGATTTCCCATATTTTGGCGACAGTAAGTGCCGTGATATAAACGGTTGTTTTGGTGTCGTCAGAAGCAAAAGGAAGTGTTGGTGCCACCAACTTGGGACCGTGGAACTGCTCACGCAGTACTTTCTGGCCATCTTTTACACTTGTGATGGTCTCAATTGTGCCTTCTGTCAAGAAGAGGATAAATTCAGTCTTATCTCCAGTATAAGGCACTGCTTCGCCTGGTTTATATGTGGAGTGATAACATCTCCAACGGATCAAATCTTCAAGTACTTCTTCTTTGTAGGTCTCGAACATTGGGAATTGTTTTAATTCCGTTATTTGGCCAGGCAAATGAAACATAATTCAAGTATTTTTCGGCAAAGTTAAGAAATTACGATAAAAATGTAAGTCATCAACAAGTTTAAGCGTGAATTTAGGGTGGCGGAGGGGTTAGATGGCGGTACGAGCGAGGCTTGCCGAGCGACATTTCCAAATGTTCAACTTAGGGCGGTTGGTGGGGTAAGTGGAGGTACGAAGCGAGGCTTGCCGAGCGACATTTTCAAAATGCTCGACTTAGGGTGGTTGGAGGGGTAAGTGGAGGTCACGGAGCGAGGCTTGCCGAGCGACTTTCCAAATGCTAAAATTAGGGTGGTTGGTGGGGATTGATGGTGGTTGGCCGGAGCGAAGCGATAGCGGAGCGACCTGACCAGATTGCGGGTCAAGCCCGCAATGACACGGGGTGGTTGGTCGGGGGTGACGGTGGCACGGCCTGCGGGAAGGAAAAACCGAATTGGGGGAAAAGCGCCTGCGGCCTACTTACGCGGGAGTTTCAGCAGAACGACAAACACTGCGCCCAAGAAATACGACTGCGATGAGAACGACTGCGCCCCGTTCGCGCCAGGGAGCCCGACCCGCCCGACAGGAGTCCGCGCACGGTTTCAATCCGAAGCGGCGGCGGGCGTGCCTTTGCGGCGGCGCACCCGAAGAGGCAGGCACCAGCGGAAGCCTTGCGGGATGAGGTGGCAACGATGAGGGGCGAAACAAGATGCGCTTTAGCGCACCGACAAGGGAACCGCCGGGCGGGCGACCAAGCAGGGGCGCAAAACTAAAGGGGCGCGGCTGCACCCGACAAAAAGATGCGGCGGCACGACGCTCCGCTTAGGGGGTCACGGGGGCGGCCAAGAAAGCCCCGAGCGAGCAAGGAGCCACGAAAGCGGCTGGCCTTGGAGCCGAAGACGCTCGTCTGGAACCGCGCCAGTGGAGCGCAGCGGAACGCTTGTCGCGGGACAGACGAAGGAAGCGGCGGTGTTGCGCAAGGGCGGCAACCTGAAAAAGCGCACGACGAAGGAGCTCAGCATTTTTTCAGATTGCCGCTCGTTATACCCTTGCGCACACCAAGGCAGGCGCAAGAAGCGGCGACGCAGGGAACACCGATTTCCCCCTCGGTTTTTATTGCGTTGGATGTGCGGTGGGCAAAGATGCTTTACATTCCGTTAAAGCTTGATGATAGAAGTTGAGGCAGCCGCTGGCGGGGTTTTTGCCCGGTTAGGGCTTCAGTTGTGGGTAAGGCGCGACGGCCTTTCATAAGACTTTCGGAGAAGCGATGACTATCAACGACCGTGTGGCCGCCCTGGGCATGTGTCGCAGCGGAGTAATGGCCTAAAGAAAGAAGTAAAAAGCTCTCGACCGCCGCGACTCTTGCCCAGGGCGATATAGAAGTGTTGCTGGCCGTCGCGCGGGCTGGGCGGCAGCGCAGACGGGCAAAAAGTTGGCACGAGGAACGAAGGGACAACTTTTTGAACGGCTGCATTGCCGAACAGCATTGGGCTGGCAAGGTTTGAGCTTCCCTTTTGCAAAAACCATGACAGCGGCGGCTTGGTCGGTGAAAGCCAAAAAATGCTTATCTTTGCGCATCAATAGCGCAATTTTATGATTATACCCAAAAGAGATGCCTTAGGTTTAACCACTATCGATGAGTTCTACGATTATGCCAGGTGTATTTTCGCCGACATCAACAAGTGTATGGAGGGCAACCGATACTACTTTGAGTATGCGTTGCAGATCAATCCTGAAACGCTGGAGTATCAAATCGGCAAGATCGATGAGCTGCCGAAAAGCGAAGCCACTTATCCACTGAAGGAAATGGCTGTCCCCTATTTCCTGCCCAATGAGGTACGAGCGAAATATGAAGCGGTGGAAGAGATTGTCAGGCAATACCTTTCCTTCTGTTAAAGCTTAAAGATAGAAGTTGAGGCAGCCGCTGGCGGGGTTTTTTGCCCGGTTAAAGCTTCAGCTGTGGGTAAGGCGCGACGGCCTTTCATCAAATTTCCTTAGAAGTATTGACTTTCAAAACAACATATGGCCGCACTGGGCATGTGTCGCAGCGGAGCAAGGGCCTAAAGAAAAAAAGAAAAAGCCCGCGACCGCTGCGACTCTTGCCCAGGGCGATTGAGAAGTAGTAGCTGGCCGTCGCGCGGCGCTGGGCGGTGTTGCAGACAGGCAGAGTGTTCGCCCGCAGGAACGAGGACGAGCACCCTGACTGTCTGCTTTACCGCACAGCTTTGGGGAGGCAGGGTAAAAGCCTGAGCATTGCAAAAACCATGACAGCGGCGGCTTGGTCGGCAAAAATTTAGAGTCAATAATAAGAAGGTGGGAATTTTTCATGGTTGCCAGAATGCGGACGGTGGCCGCTACTGTCACCATCTTCTTTCCCTAGTAGCGCTCTTGCTACTACGAAAACGATGAAGATTATACCAATAATGGTTTCAACCATGTTAGCTGTTTTTCTATTGCAAAGGTATGCAATTTCTTTGAACGAGGTAAAGACTTTGAAAGTTTTAAGTCCGTGGATGCTTAAAGAAAAGCCATTGAGTTAGCCGCTGGCGCGGTTTTTTTGCCCGGTTAAAGCTTCAACTGTGGGTAAGGCGCGACGGCCTTTCATAAGACTTTCTTAGAAGATGGGGCTCCCCTATCGATGTGGCCGCACTGGGCATGTGTCGCAGCGGAGCAAGGGCCTATAGAAAAAAAGAAAAAGCCCGCGACCGCTGCGACTCTTGCCCAGAGCGATTTAGAAGTAGTGGCTGGCCGTCGCGCGGCGCTGGGCGGTGATGTCGCCGAGCAGAGTGGTCTCCCGCAGGAACGAGGACAGCCACCCTGCTCGGCGGCTTGACCGCACAGCTTTGGGGAGGCATGGTTAAAGCCCAAGCCTTGCAAAAACCGTGACAGCGGCGGCTTGGTTGGTAAAAGCCAATGATGGAGCTATAGGACGGATGGGACTTATAGTGAAGGGTCAGTGCCCTCTTATGGGGTGCGGCTGCTGGTATTGGCCGCGGAGTGGAGTCCACAGGCGTTTTTGGGTGGGTGACGGGCGACCGACTGCGGCGGGTGTGGCTTATTTATTACAACAAATCATTAAGGCGGTGATGTAGCCAGCGACCTGACGACGGACTGTAGCGGAGCGAGCAGACGACACTGGAGGCACGGAAGCGTCGTCTGCCCGTCGGAGCGGAAGGTAGTTGTCAGGCCGCGGACCCCCGGTAAGAGCTGAGGGAGTTCGTTGGTGTATGGCAACGCCTGTGAGCGACCGCAGCGGCGAATGGCAGCAGCTTTGGCTTGTGCGGCTGGCGGGATGAACACGATGTGGAGCGCCTCGACGAGGCCTGCGGTATTGGGGTAGGCAGCGCGGGCCGCGTTAGTGGAGCGATGGACACAGTGAGGAACGAGCCGTGTCCGTCGCGGAACGGTAGCGGCTGTAGCACTGCCGGACACAAGACAAAGGCTTCGGCGGGGCGCGGAACACCTTGACGGGGTTCGGGATGGTGATGCTCCCCTATCGATGTGGTTATTTGGACGACGGGGGATGCGCCCAAGACATCATCATACAAGGTGAAATATAAGCATTGATAAACAACTATAAGAGGATAATGCAATAATCGGGAAAAACAAGTTAGATTGATTTTGATTTGTTTTGATTGATTTTGAACTTTTTTTGTAGGCTGAAACTGAATTATCAGTATATTTGCGGCATTGAATCAACTAATTGTATCACCTAAACCGACATACAAGAAGAATAGAGACTTTACACAGTAAATAAACAAATAGCATAGAGACCAATTGCTTCTATCCAAAAATTTGGCGATTTTCGATGAAGTGTTTTCTCCAAGAATTAGTCAATATGCCCACGCTAAGCGTGAGGCTAGACTTTTTCACGGGAGAAACAGGTTACGCCAAATACCTTGGATAGCGCGAAACGGTCGGGTTTCACGCTTTTTTTGCTGTCTTTTTTATAACAACCATCAACAACACACCTATGGCCAAACCACACAGAATACATATCGGACACCTTATAAAAATGGTATTTGATGAAAAAGGAATAAGTGTGACCGAGTTTGCGCGCCGCATCAACTGTGCGAGGCCTAATGTGTATTCCATTTTTGAGCGATACGATATTGGCGTGGAACAACTAATTGACATTTCAGAAGCTTTGGATCACAATTTCTTGGATGACGTTCAACAAAAAAGCGGTTTGAAAACATCTTTGAAAGCACATCAATTGGATGTCCATCTCAATCTTAAAAATTGTCCAGCAGAGAAAGCAGAACAGATAACTTTATTGCTGAAGGAATTGGTCACGAAGATGGATCGAGCAACAACTGTAAATAATTCAAACGAAACCGTAAATTGTTTTGACGGTTAAGTTTTTGATACAAAATGATTGAAGACTATTTTTGCAATTTTGTTTTTGAATTCTAAAACTTTCAAATATGAACAACAATTATTGGAAAATTTTCACAGGATTAGCATTTGTGGCATTCGCTGCAATAAGTTGCTGGGCTACGGCCGAATCACTACATTTCTCTTTACCGAGCTGGCCAGTTATTGCATGCTGGGTTATCTCAATCGGCTTCTTTGTTGTGGCTTCTATTGGAACAGCCATGATAGTGAACAGCCTTAACCAAAATGTTTTCGTGGAAAACAGAGGCTGGAAGTTTGTAGGCGGATTACTAATGGCTCTAGTATTTTGGCTACTTTGCAGTATGCCTACCAATACCCACACCTTCTTCTATAGGAGTGACATCAATGGCGTGGTTAGTGAAGACCTTTCCAAAACTGAAAACTATCTGAACCAATTAGCCAATGCCAGCCAAAAAACAGAAGCAATTCAGCAGAAAAAAGACGACTTGTCCAATAAGGTATATGATAAACTCACGGATTTAAGAGCTGAGATTGTAAATCCTTTAAACATGGGTGTCGGCCCTGAAGCAAGAAGGATTTTGGATGAAATCGCCAACATTTTACATGTTGAAAAGATTGACGATAATTCAAAGACCAAAGCGGCAAACAAAGCACAAGCCGAAGAACTTGCCCAGTGGTACAGAGGTAAGATTATTGAAATGCTCAACAGAAGATTGGAACAATTGGATCAAGAGTCCCAAAAGGTACAGAATGATGATTATACACAAAAAGCCAAGAGTTCTCTAACAAAAATGAAGGATGCCCAAAAAGCTATAGATGACGGCAGCTTGAACTTATATAAAGCAGAGCAAATGTCAGAATTGACCAGAGAGTTGGGCATAGCATACTCCACAATCAAGACTTATCAAAGCTTTGTTACATTTTCAACAGGTGAGGATGATGCTCTTTACACAGCAGAAAACCCCATTTCAAAGACCCAAAGCATGGTGAGTGTGTTTAATGTATGGAAAGACTTTTTGCACGGCAAATACAGAGGCCACGGCTTGTGGTATTGGGTAGTCATTGCCATTCTTCTTGATGTGGCTGCCTTCATTTTCTTTGACATCACTTTCGCTAAACGTGATGATGAATAACACAGAATTATAAACAATTAAATACATAATATCATGGCAGAGAATAATAACAATCAGACGAATAGCGGATTCACTTCCAATATTGGTGAGGAAAACTCATTAGGCTTTGGTACACCTCCAAGTGGCGGCCCTGGCTTTACTCCACCTCAACCAGAACCTGAAAAACAAGGCGGTATCATTGGTCTTTCAGACAACGAAATTAAAGATCCGAATGAAATCGTGGTAACTGTTAGTGATCCAGCACCTGTAGTTGTGCTTTTTGGTGCTCGTACTTCTGGAAAAACTATGGCACTAATTCGGCTTACCCAATATTTGGAAAAAATAGGGTATCAAGTTGTACCAAATAAAACCTTTCGTCCAGCATATGACAATCATTATGAAAGAATATGCAAAGAATACCCAAAACTTTGTCATAGTAAATATGCTCCTGATGGTAATAATGTTATTAGTTTTATGTTGGTTAAGGTTCTTGATAAAATAGGAAGGCCTATATGTCAACTTTTGGAAGCCCCAGGCGAGCATTACTTTGACCCGAATGATCCCCAAAAACAATTCCCTACTTATATTACAAATATTATGCAATTATCAAATAAGAGGGTTTGGATGTTTATTGTGGAACAGGATTGGGGTAGCGATCAAGTAATGAGAGATATGTATGTACAACGTATCAATAACATGCCTGCCAATTTGAGAAGAGACAAGATTATTTTCACTTGTCACAAAGTGGATGAGCATCCACAAGTGTTTTTGGGGAATGGAATGCCAAATAAAAACCAGATATTCAAAAACATTAAAAACGATTATCCAGGAATATTCACACCGTTTGAAAACCGAAACCCAATAACGCGATTGTTCAGGAAATACAACTTCCAGTTTGTACCATTCTCTGCTGGGGCATTCACTCCGACAGACAGTGGAAGACAGGTTTACACTCCTGGTCAAGATATTTATCCTAAATTACTTTGGAAAGCCATTCTAAAAACTGTAAAAGGATAAAACTATAGAAGATGGTCGCACCAAGGTTCTACATATTCGGCGTTCCCGATGGCTTTGATATGCTTGAAGGAACAAGGCAGGAAATATCCTACTTCCAAAGATTTTACGATGGTAGTACGGAGGACACCAAGTTCACTTCGCATCGTGATTCAAACGGCAATGTGACGTACACTTTCCTGAAGTATAACCTTTCTTCGGGTAAAAGCAGGACAGGTTCGTTTTTTGGTATGTCACTGGCCTTTTCGGGAGTTTACTGTAATCATCCGCTGAGATTGTATGAACTATTTGACTATGTTTATCATAACCATATTCTTTGCAACACGCCTGATGCCAGCAAAGGGATTCTGAAACCCATTGCCAATTCAGACATAAAGGCGCAGTATCTTATCACCCGTTTTGAAGACCGCAAGGAACATATCAATTTCGTTGAGAAGGTGTTTCAGCATAATCTTGCGACGGATGACATGCTCACGACCTCATTTTATCCTTTGGATCCTGGATTCAAGAATGAGAATCAGAATTTAGTGGTCAAATTACCCTTGATAGCTGGTTTGAAAGATGAAACACAGAGAGGCCGTTTTGAAGAATCACTGATTGGCCGTTTCCGTGAATATAGTTATGTGACTATATCACCTGACTGGAAACCCAAAGTTATTGATAATACGAAAGAACCAGACTCTGATGTTGAGATTGCACCACAGAAAATTGTGCAATGGAAGGATTTGATTCCAGATTATCAGCGTTATATTATTCAGGGACTCGGAAACTTGGCTACTACTGTTTTAGACGAAGTAAAGCGGTATCAGAAACAAACCGAAGAGATATTAGGCCAGCTGAAGAAGTATTCCTACAACAAGAATATTGCTCCCTCAATTCAAGCCAACTATGAGGAACTATGCAACCAACTGGCAGACTTGTATCAAAAAGCTGCGGATACTCAAAGTGGTGGCGGAGAAGGCACAAATCCGCCACCAGATTCAAATTCGCCAAATCCAACACCAACACCCTCGTTTTGGGATAATGTAAAAGAATGGATTTCTGATAACAAAGGCAAGATTGCAGGCATAGTGGGTGCTGCAGCTGTTTTGGTGGTGCTATTGGTCTTGCTTCGACCAAAGAAAGACAGCGATACACCTCCATCCCAAACATCATATTGTTGCGCAGAAAGAGCTGACAGTCTGATTCTGGATGCCTTGTCTATACCAGATTTTATTAAAGCCAATGAAATTGCAGACACTATTTCTGACAAAGACTTCCGAGGAGAGAAATTAGCAATGATTGTTGAAAGGCTTTCGATATATAATGCTAATCTTGGCAAGGAAATAGACAAACTTATAGATGATAAAAAATGGAATGATGCTTTCGGCAAAACCGAACAATACTTTGATGAAGATGCGAAAAACGCCAAGATAGATGAAATAAGAATTGCGTGTTTGAATGATTTTAATACGAGGATTGAAAAAGTAAATGAAAGCAACTATTCTTCCAAGTCGCCTGGTCTAAAACAAGAATTGAAAGCTGTCAAAGGTTATATTGGAAATGAGAATTACGATACATTGATAAATAAGTTGGACAAGAACAAACCTAAAGAAGAGCATAAGCCGAAAACTTCTACATATGTTGTTGAGTTCTATAAGACAGGAGTTAATTATGTTCCCGAATCCAACCCAACACGAACATTCACGTCTTCAGGGGCAATAAATGTTGGAAACGACCACTATATTTACAAAATCAAAAAAGACAATGTATATCTGACTGGAGAGGAACTTAAGAAAGCGGTAAATAGCGGAAATAATGGTGAGATTTTTGTTCCAAAAAATGATCATATTAGATTATTCTTACAGGCAACACAAGGAGGAAATTTAAAAATAGGAAACATTACAATAACAGTAGCAAAATGACTGAAAAACTGAATTTCACAAAAGCCATGAGATACATAGTAACAATAATATTGATCGTAGTTAGCATTGGAAACACCATTGCTCAATCTGGTGGAACAAAGCAGATAACTGTTTCCACAAAAAAACAACCAATTGAATTGAATAAACTTCAACAACAGATTGAGAATGCGGAAAATGCATTTCAAAACTATTTCAATAATAAATCGGCATTGAATAAAAAACTAGAAAAACAAGTGTCAGATATTCAAAACCGACATGAAAAAGTAAAAACAGCATATGAAGCACTTATCAATGAGCAACAAGAACAACTAAAGGCATGTCAAGACACCCTTGCTGTGTTTCGTTTCTTTACAAATACGGAAGAAACGATTTTTGCGGATTCCACATTGGAACGAAATGGATGGAGCAAAAAACTTAAGGGTGCTTATTTGACACAATACGAAACTATATCCAAAATACGAGAAGTATCTCTAGCTATCTCTGAAGTGGAAAATACAATAAACAAGATGTCTGGTCAAAAGCAAGAGAAGGGCTGGAATGATGAGCAATTGCAAACGGCCATCGCCCTTGAAATTGGTAATACCGTGAATAACACGATAGCAAAGCAATTGGATGATATTAGCAAAATGGATTTAAGCTTTTTGTCGCCCAAACAGAAAGAGTATTATAGGAAACAATCAAGTCGTTTCGATAAGATTTTCAACACTTATTTCTAACATTATTCTGTTGTGAACTTCGATTTCTATCTGTTCGGCACACCTGATGGATACGACCAGTATCCTTTGGATGACAAGGAAATCCTGTTCCAATCGTTTTACGACAAAAACTGCCCTATACAGCTTTCGCTTTATAGGAACGCTGAATTAGTGTACTTCACCTATATTCGTAACATTAACGCGAAAACTGGCAGCCACTTCGGCATGTCTCTTGTTTTTAATGGTGCCTATCCTGCCAATCTTGCAGAAGTGGTCGCGGTTTTTGAAAGCCTTTTTGTAAATGTCGTAAACAAAGGACGTTTTCTTCGGAAAGACAGACATGGCCATGTCGTATTTACAGGCACCCGATTAGCTGAAGCCCAAGATGAAATCGAGGAACTAACACGAAATTGCCGCACTCTTGTGGAAAACAGGTTGAGTTGGTCAGAAATCCGATTACCAGAAGAATATGTGGTTCAGGAAAGGATAGCAACTTTTGCATTTGATTCAAATTACCTGCCGACACCTTTGGACGATTTGCTAAAGTACTACAACAGAATATATCTAACAAAGGGGAAAACTGGAAATACACAAAACGACTCGTCATCTTCAGGAACAAAACGGAAATGGGTGCCGTTCGTAATTGCTTTATTGATTGTTGGATTGTTGGTTGGGGCATTTCTTTATTTAAGACCTATTATAAATGGCGATGACTCACAACCTCCAGAACAATCAGAAATACCTGGTTCTAATGGAAATCAATCGCCAATCCTTGCTGGTCAGGATGTAGGAGGACAAGATGAAAAACCTTTAGAAATCAGTGTCACGTCACCAACGGTTGAAGATGAAAAGATTGTCACCGAACAGCCAAAACCAAAAACAGAGCCACCTGCCGAAAAGCCAAAGCCAAAAGCAGAGCAACCGAAACCAAAGACAGAGCCTCCTGCTGTAAAACCGAAGCCAAAAGAGGAACAAACGAAACCACCCATCATAGAGCCTAAGACGAATCAAAAGCCCAAAGAGGAACCTGCCCCTAAAAACAATGTAAGGAATGTCACAAATTTAGGATTTAGCGAAGGGTATTATACAGGTACTCTTCATGGCGATATTATAGAAGGCAACGGAACTTTCGTTTACACTTCTGGAGACTTTGCGGGAGATAAATATGAAGGTGGATGGAAAAACAACAAGTTTGATGGTTATGGTGTCTATACATGTAATCCACAAAACACGGATTATATAAAATTAGAAGGTTATTGGAAAAATGGAAAGCTGAATGGGAAAGGAGTTTGCTATTATAAAAATGGGGATCGATATGATGGAGAGTTTGTAAATGGGCATCCTAATGGGGTGGGAAAATACTATTTTACCAATGGCGAGAGACACGAAGGACAGTTCAAGAGCGGACTGCCCAATGGACAGGGAAAACTATATTATTCAAACGGCAAATTAAAGTATGAGGGAGAGTTTAAAAATGGCTTGTTTGATGGGATGGGTACATATTATTTCACTAGTGGAAATGTTTACAATGGTTTATTCAAAAATGGAGAAAAAGTAAATTGATAATCATGAATAAAGTTGCAAAAACTCTATCGTTTTTATTGTTGCTGATTTGCTTCGGTTGCGAACAAAAACCTCCCTATAGGATTCCTCATTATTATGAGAATGAGGAAGAGGTGGGATTTGGAGAAGAATATAGTCTAAATACAGAGCATGAGAATTGGGAAGAAGATGAAGATTGGGAAGATTACCCAGCAGTTGAGGATTATGTACCAGAAAGACTTTTTGTGCCAGCAGGAGTTAGTTTCGAGCAAGCTTTATATCAATCTCAACCTCAATTATATAGAAATAGCGACATAGAAGGCTTGGGCGGTGCAAAACTAATTGCCGAAATGTCCGCAGATGCTGCGGGTATTCCCTATTCACGTGATAATGGGCAGGATCGTATTATAAAAATACAACCTATGCACATTTTGAAAATCCATATTGATACAATACCTCCATGCATATTCAGTCGGATAATGAAAAAAGAGGTTATTTTGAGGTCTTGTGTAATAAACAGTACGCCATCGATATTTGATGAACATTTTGATGTAAATATTGTTTTGACTAATAACACAGGAATCCCATTGGATGTGACCATCAGGCAAGGGACTATGATAGAGTCAGAAACAGAAAACGTACAAAATATTGTTGTCACAAAACATTACAACGTATCGTTACCCCCACTACAAACAAGTTCCATTTCAGTTTTGGCTTATTGTGCTGCGCATCATCGTTCGAGCCCATCGGGAAGACGAGGTAGAATTACGCCGTATGTATTGAACGCCCCCAGTTCTGTGTATAACACGCAACAGGCGGTTTGGGACTATATAGAAGCCCCTGCTCGTAATAAAATGACATTCTATGCCTGGGGGAAAGGCATGGAAACAGGAAATGGCCATGTTAGTCCTACAGGACATGCGTTTGTATATGTTCCCCGTTCGGGATATTGGGGATTTGGTTCTGGTGATGGCAATTGGATTGACGGCCAAGGTTCATTGTTTGACCATTCTAGGCAACGGCAATATGCTACCGATAGCTGCTCGATTTATATAACAGATCAACAGTTGAATGATGTATATGCTAAACTTAGATTATTGAGGGACAACACTCCACGTTATCACATGGGCATTTACGATTGTACTTCGTTCACGATGGATATTGCTGATGCAGCAGGGGTTTATTATGGGTCAAGATGGCTTATCCAAACTCCTATAGGTTTTATGGAACAGTTGAAAAAATACAACCGATAAAAAAGAGTTGAAATGATTATACAAGACGAACGTAACTATCTGGAATACATCAAGGAAACAGAAGGAAAAGTGAACAATCTGTATGCAAATACTATGGCACTAGAAAAACTAAAAAAGGTTTTTTCGCTACTAATTTTCGGTCTGATAGCGCTTGTATGTAACGGCCAGAACACAATAGATGGCGAGTGGTTTTTACATGAAATTCAAATTCCATCAAACGAGGAATTTGATGACGGAATCATTTATGGCCAATACGACCACATTGTGTTGAGGCCCAAAAGACCGCCTGTCACTCAGGAGGATATTGATGCCTTTATGAAAGCATTTGAGGATTCCTACGAAGAGGCTGTGGCCTCTTTGGAGGAGCCTAATGATAATGAGGAACCAGATAAAAGTGTTGCTGATCCCGTGAGCATGGAGGATTTATTCCATGATTTATATATTTACTCTGGTATTGAGTATGAGGTATTCCATGATACGGTGCTGGTATGGTCTATTCCGAATGGGTATCCGGATGCCATGTTTGGGAATGAGGTTTATGTTATTAAGGAACTCACCCAAGACCGTTTGGTGTTGGCAACCGACATGACCCTTCACGGCTATATGATGTATGTTTATGGAAGAGAAAAGCAACCAATAAAACGGACGAAACACAATATTCCCAATGATTTCTATCCTAATCCAATTGTGCAAAGACTCGGCCAAAAGGAACTTGAAACAAACGGTACCCCAGCGGCTGTTGCCTATAATTTCGTCAACGCGATACTAAATAGCGACTCTGAAAGGATGCTTTCGTATATGGATTCGGAAGTAGCAGGAGAATTTGAGGAGATTAGGCAAATGAACGGTTATGCAAATTACGACCATTTCTTTTCAGAAAGTGAAAGCAAATTGAACATATTAGGATGGAAACCCTACTTGACGAACAACTGTGAAGAAGCGGTGCTGTACGTGCAATCCGAATGGTTTGATGAGTATGGTAGAGAGATTAAGAAGGTGTATGTTGGATGTGTTCCTTCAGATGAAGTTGGCCGCTCTGGATTTCAAGATATAACTAGATATGGCGACACAAACGTTAAGGTGTTGGTGGTGAATGAGGATGATGGATGGAAAGTGATTGGATTCAAATAATACAAAGAAAACGGTTATGAAAAAAGTATTTTGAAGCGCCGTTTATGAGATAATAAACAAACACGCTATGGAAACCAATAATAAACCAGAACAATCCCCTCCCATCAACACATTCGTCACCATCGTTATTGTGATGGGGATAATACTCGCCTGTATCCTGCTCTTCCTTTCCTTGCCGAATTACTGGAGCATGTTTGGCTATGCCGAGTGGGAATTTCAGCCGTTTTTTCAAGAGAGGGTATCAAGGATCTGTACCATTCACTGCATAACTATTTGTTGTTGGAGATGCTCGTGGCCATCGTCGCTACAGTCTGCATCATCTTCTTTCTGGTCAAGTTGCTGCAAGGGAAAAGATATGGTTTCTGGGGCTTTGCCGTCACTTCGATAGTGGCCACGGCTGTTCAAGTCATCTTGGGACGCCTTATCGTGAACGCTTTCCGGGAGATTGAGGTGGAGCTTCCTCATAACATACCGATTCAGGTCGGTTGGACGCTGACTACTATTGCTATCCTATATGCCGTCCTGCAAACCAGGAAAGAAGGCGTGAGCTGTTGGAAACAGTTGGAATAAAAACAATATATTATGTCATACCTAACATTTAAGCTAATATCACTTGCCGTTTTGGTGGTATTGTTATTGGCCGTCCTTATTGTGAGGCATAACTCAAATCAAGAGACAAAACAGGCTGATTCATCGACATCATTTACAAATAAGCACGGGTTCAACAATGGTACTAATGAAACCAAAGTAGAAACGCCAGAATCAATTTGCGTGTTCCGCTTCCGTAATTGGTGGCAACGTGCGAAACGAGAAGATTGTAAGCAAATGCTGATTTCAGCACTTGTCAGATTCGACCATTATCTAAAGGATGAAGACATCACAGATTATGATGTGCAAGATCGAATGATAAGATTGCTTGATAGGTTGGAAGAATTACAGCAAAAAGACATTTACCCCGATACAGCAAAACTTGTTAGCTATATCAGAGGAGGAATGAGAAATGATGGTAGTGAAATGCATGATTATTTCATAAAGAAATATTCTGAGGCCGATTTGGTGGATATGACAAAATATAAATATGTCATGGGATATTCATTGTTTGATGATCCCAATGCCATTGACCATCAGAATTACTCAAAACTCAAAAACATCCTTGTAGAGATGATAAAAAACTCCATAAGCGGAGATATATGGAGAAACATACCCTTAGCCAACGAAGCAATAATCCTCATGAAAAAGCGCGGCATATCGGTTGAAAATGAGGTGTACAAGGAGTTTTGTGAAATGGTTGTATATGAGCCCATGCTTGATGACACAGAAGCACCTCGATTGATGCTCTCATTCATTGAGTATTACCACACACTTGCAGGGTCTTCTGAACAATGGGAAGACAAGGAGAGAAAGCTTAAAAAGATGACAGACCCCAATACATCCTACAAAGAAATCTGTGATTTGATTCTGGAAGACCATAGTCTTTTATACGACCCGGTTCAGATGACGGAGAAATATGAGAAGGTAATTTACGATGTTGAAAAAGAATGTAATAGATTGTTAAAGCACGAGCCGCACAGAATGGGTTTCTGCCATTTATACTGGTCAGAAAAAGAAAAAGTACTTGCCAAACATGGAATCATTTGGCGTTCGCCGGCTGAAATGAATCCAAAAGTTATGTTTGATTAAAGCAATTAAGCCATGAGTAATATCTGCAAAGCGTTTGAAATGTCTGATAAAGACAAGCAAAGGGAACATCTAAGAAAGTTGGTTCTCGTTGAAAATTTTGGCGATGAGTGTAATGGAAAAGCATTGCATACATGGGACGATGGGTGTCGGATTCTAAAAAGATGCCCTGAATGTGATGCTTTGGTACTATGTCAGTACTCAGAATTTCATGATTTCACTGGAGGTCACGACAAATATTATAACGATTATTTTTCTGTCGATTCAAGAGAAGAGGCTTTGGCGTTGAATGAGAAGTACAATGGATTTCAGATTGAAATGGAGTACAAAGGGAAAAAGATCTTTTTATAGCAAGTTCCCATGAAGGTTATTTTCCTTGATTTTGACGGTGTGATGGATACGGCATACTTTGGCCATGTCCTTGGGAAGGAAGGCCTTCCCTGCTCTGATGAGTTCGGGGCTGTCTTTGACCCAAATTGCGTTGGGTACCTGAAGGAAATCATAGAAAAGACTGGAGCCGAAATAGTGGTAACGTCTTCATGGAAGTCGCTGATGACATACAGGGATATGCTCAACATGTGGGAACAAAGAGGTTTGCCCGGCTGCGTGATTGACATGACTCCTTCGTCATCAGGATGTAGGCATCGTGGTGATAAAATAGATGCTTGGCTGAAGGAATGCAAGGATGAATGCCAATACGTCATCATTGATGACATCGATGAGCGCAATTTCAATGAGCATCAGCTGCCCAGGCTGATTGTTGTCAATCCTTATCATGGCCTTGATAAGGAGGCCGCTGAAAAAGCGATAGAATTGCTTGGAACACGTAGCGAAGAATAATTGATAGTTCGTGCTAACGTTATTTGTGCTTACGTGCTAACGAAGGGATTGGTGTTTTTGGGAATAAACGCTATCTTTGCGGCATGAAAACGGAGAAACAAATTGCTGCGGCGGCTGCCGCGTTTGCCGAGAGATGGCAAGGAAGAGGATATGAACGGGGTGAGTCCCAGCTGTTCTGGGCTGACCTGTTGACGAATGTGTACGGGGTGGAAAACCTACCTGATTTCATTCGCTACGAAGAGCGAGTTAGTAGTATGGTGGATTCCACCAATTTCATCGATGGCCATATCCCATCGACGAGGGTGCTCATCGAGCAGAAATCTATCGACAAGGATTTGCGGGCACCTGTGCCGCAAAGCGAAGGCGGCAAGCTCACGCCGTTCCAGCAGGCAAAGAAGTATGTGGCCAATATGCCCCTCTCCCAGCATCCCAAGTGGATTGTGACGTGCAATTTTGCGGAGTTCCTGGTCTATGACATGGAGCAGCCGAATGGCGAGCCTGAGCAGATCTTCCTGAAGGACTTGGGTAAGGAATACTATCGACTCCAGTTCCTCGTGGACACGAAGAGCGAACACATCACCAAGGAGATGCAGGTTTCTATGAAAGCCGGAGAGATTGTCGGCAGAATCTACGAGGCCTTGCTGAAGCAATATGACGACAATTCGCCTGAGGCGTTGCGCTGGCTGAATATCCTGTGCGTCCGAATTGTGTTCTGCCTCTATGCCGAGGATGCTGGAGTGTTCCGGCATGACCAGTTCCACGACTTCCTTGCGCGATACGATGCCGACGATATGCGGCGGGCGTTGAGCGACCTTTTCGAGGTGCTGAATACGCCTTTAGAGAAGCGCAGCAAGTATCTGAAAGAAGACTTGAAAGCGTTCCCATACACCAATGGCGGCCTATTTGAAGAGGCGATTGAAATTCCGCAGTTTACGGAGGAATTGAAACAAACCCTCCTCCAGAACGCAAGCCTCGATTTCGACTGGAGCGAGATTTCACCCACCATCTTCGGTGCCGTGTTTGAGAGTACGCTGAACCCTGAAACCAGGCGCAGCGGTGGAATGCACTACACGAGTATTGAGAACATCCATAAGGTGATTGACCCGCTATTCCTGAACGACTTGCGCCGCGAGCTGGATGAGATATTGGAAGAGAAGGTTGAAAAGTCGCGCTTACGCCGTCTTGACGAGTACCAGGCTAAACTGGCTTCGTTGACCTTCCTCGACCCTGCCTGTGGTAGCGGCAACTTCCTGACCGAGACTTACCTGAGCTTGCGAAGGTTGGAGAACGAGGTCATCCGCGAGCGGTATCATGGCCAGTACCAGATTGGGGCCTTCCTGGATCCTATCAAAGTAAGCATTCACCAGTTCTACGGCATAGAGATTAACGACTTTGCCGTGACAGTGGCCACCACCGCGCTTTGGATATCGGAGGCGCAAATGCTGACCAAGACTGAACAGATTGTGCAGCATGACATCGACTTTTTGCCGCTGAAGAGTTATGCCAACATCAAGGAGGGCAATGCGCTGCACATGGATTGGGAAACAGTAGTGAGCAAGGATAAGTTGAGCTATATCATGGGCAATCCGCCGTTTGTGGGTGCAAGAATGATGGCTCAAGGAAGTCCTCAAAAGTGCGATGTTGAACAAATCTTTGGAAACATAAAAGACGTGCAAGATTTGGATTATGTGTGCTGCTGGTACAAAAAAGCCGCACAACTAATGCAAGGCACGCATGTGCGGGCAGGGTTCGTTTCTACCAATTCGATTTGCCAAGGCTCACAAGTGCCTATCCTGTGGAATGTACTTTTGAATGATTATCATGTACACATCAACTATGCTTATCAAACTTTTAAATGGAGCAGCGAAGCCAGTGAAAAGGCTGCGGTGCATTGTGTTATAGTTGGTTTTAGCATAGATAACTTGCCAGACAAATTGCTTTATGCTTCAAATGGACAAGTACAACATGTTAACAACATCAGCCCGTATCTTTTTGCAGGTGATGACACATTTGCCGTCAGTCAAAAGACACCGCTATGTGATGTGCCAAAAATGAATTTTGGCAACCAGCCGCGTGACGGAGGACATTTCATCCTTAGTGACGATGACAGAGCTGAGATTCTTTCCAAAGAACCTGCTCTTGGTCGTTGGATACGACCATATATAGGAGCTGAAGAATTTATCAAGCGTAAAAGTCGATGGTGTTTCTGGCTGCGTGATGCCCAGCCTGCTGACATTAAACAAAGTCGAATTCTTTATGAAGTGGTTCAATCCGTTCGCGAATTTCGACTTGCATCTTCAGCCAAGACAACGCAAGGTTACGCACGTGTGCCGCACATGTTTGCGCAAATAACTCAACCTGAAGGCGTTGATTGTTTGCTTGTGCCACGAGTTTCGTCCGAACGTCGCCGTTATGCACCTATTGGATTCATAAAAGCTGAAGTGGTGACCTCTGATGCTGTTCAAATTGTTCCTGAAGCAACTCTCTATCATTTTGGGGTTCTCACAAGCAATGTTCATATGGCATGGATGCGCGTGGTTTGTGGAAGATTAAAAAGCGATTATCGCTATAGCAAAGAGCAGGTTTATAACACCTTCCCGTGGCCAACGCCTACGGAATCACAAAAAGCAAAGATTGAAAAAACAGCCCAAGCCATACTTGATGCCCGAGCACTCTATCCGGATTCATCTTTGGCCGATCTCTATGACGAAATTACCATGCCATCAGAGCTGCGCCGTGCTCATCAGGAGAACGACCGCGCTGTGATGGCGGCCTATGGCTTCGACATCAAGATGAGCGAGAGCGAATGCGTGGCGGAGCTGTTTAGGATGTATCAGGGGATGGTGAAGTGAGGCTGCCTGACCCCCTTGCAAAGGAGGATAAAAGAACGGAACAATATGAAAAAAGGTAAAATAGAGCTTAGGAATTGCACCAACGATGAGTTGAAAAAGATGCTTAGTGCTTGCCCCGAGATCATAGATGAATTAAGGAAGCGTTCTGCCATATCAGCAGGAGATTGGATAAATCTATACGACCTCTTACTTTTCGAGCACGGTATGTCTTTCGGCATAGACCCAGTCTATAAAGGCAACAGTGATTCCATACTTTACTTTGGTTATTATTATAGTATTGATGGCGAGAAAAAAGAGAGATTTAACTGCGAAGAAATCAAATCATTTG
>JAEEGH010010592.1_pt1 | contig 21110 bp, 14 predicted proteins | sample 9134181 | NCBI WGS metagenome assembly JAEEGH01 (sample SAMN16246544, study PRJNA631951) | gut metagenome | biome: gut microbiome; feature: rumen; material: DP-attached | host: Bos | place: Iran: Karaj | collected 2018-10
AACGGCATCGCAGTTCCGGACAGCGGCTCCGATATCGTCGCCCATATCCGCCGCGGCGGTCACCTTGACTTCATCCATCCGTTCCGCGCAGGCGATGAGCATCTGGCCCATCCGGCCCTTGCATCCTATGATCGCGACATTAGTCATATACGGTCTCGGCGTTCCGGCGGGTTAGATGATGCCCAGATCGGTCAGGGTCTGCTTCACGACGGCCTGGCTCTTTTCGGTCAGACGGAAGAGCGGCAGACGCACATCCGGGCGGCACTTGCCCATCAGCGCCAGAGCGGCCTTGACGGGGACCGGGTTCGTTTCCACAAACAGATTCTTGAAAAGGGGATAGTATTTTTCATGGATGGCCAGCGCCTCAGCGGTATTGCCCGCGGCAAAGGTGCGCACCATCTTGCAGACTTCAGCCGGGATGACATTGGAGGCCACACTGATGACACCGTGCGCGCCCACTGCCATAAAGGAGAGAGTCAGCGGATCGTCGCCGCTCAGGATGGTGAAGTCCGGCCGTTTGACAGCGGCGCGGATCTGGCTCACGCGGTCGGAATTGCCGCCGGCTTCCTTGATGGCCACGATATTGGGATAGGCTTCGGCCAGGCGTTTGACCGTGGGAACGGCGATCTCGATGCCGCAGCGTCCCGGTATGCTGTAGAGCACGATGGGGAACTTCACGCTTTTGGCCAGCATCCCGAAATGCTCAAACAGACCATCCTGTGAAGGCTTGTTATAATAAGGAGCGATGATCAGGCTGGCATCCGCGCCCAGCTGTTCGGCTTCTTTGGTGAAGGCAAGCGCCTCGGTGGTGCTGTTGGCACCCGTTCCGGCCAGCACCTTGATGCGTCCGGCAACCGTTTTGACGGCCAGATCGATCACGTGCAGATGTTCCTCCACAGTCAGAGTCGGGGATTCCCCCGTGCTGCCCACAGGAACGACTCCATCCACACCTTTTGCGATTTGGTCGTTGATGATGGAAACAAAAGCCTCTTCATCAATTTTACCGTCCTTGAACGGTGTGACTAACGCCGTATATACACCTTTAAACATAACTATAATCCTTAGCTTTTTAAAATTATTCTTATTAGATCTCCACTTGTCCTCTGAAAGCGATCTCCGCCGGACCCGTGAGAGTCACATTTTTGAAAGCGGCTCCCTCGCGGACAAACCCGACTTGCAGGATATCTCCTCCGCGGGTATGGATCTTGACCGGACTCTGTAAGTGAAAAATTGCCGCGCTGACCAGTGCCGTAGCGGTCACGCCTGTTCCGCAGGCCAGAGTTTCTCCCTCCACGCCGCGCTCATACGTGCGCACCCGGATAGAGCCGTCGGGCATCCGCTGGGCAAAGTTGACATTTGTTCCCTTGGGCGAAAAATAAGGATGATACCGCAGAGCTTCTCCCCATTTCTTTACGGGGACGGACTCGATATCGTCCACAAAACAAACCGTGTGGGGAACGCCGGTATTGAGAAAATGCACTTCTTTGGTCTGATCTTCCCAGCTCAGGTGGATATTCAATGAAAGACTGTGCGGCTGAGTCAGTTCCACCTTGACCTGATCACCCAGGAATTCCGCGTGGATAATGCCGGATATCGTTTCAAAACTCACCGTGGGGCCGATATCGGGCACCAGTGTCTGGATAAAACGGGCAAAACAACGGCTGCCGTTCCCGCACATTTCGGCCTCGCTGCCATCGCTGTTGTAAAAGCCCCAGGCAAAATCCGCTTGACCGCTCTTGCAGTTCTCAAGAAGGATAAGTCCATCGGCTCCAATACCTTTTTGACGATGGCACAGTCGAACGATCTGTTCCGTTGTCAGGGACAGATGCCCATTTCGATTGTCTATCAATATGAAGTCGTTCCCGGCTCCATTCATTTTTATAAAATCCACCAGCATAACCGCCTCTTTGATTTTAACTAACTCTCCTTTTCGATTCAAGGGGGAACGTACCCTTCTTTTATTTTAAATTTTCCTAGATCAGTCCCCGTTTTTTCAGCAGGGCTTCCATGGCTTTGTCCATCACCAGATCTGCCAGCGGCCGGGTGCAGTTGTCCAGAGCTGTGTTAGCGGCTTTCAGTTTCAGGATGTCGCCGATCTTGGTCACGGGATCCTCGGTTTCCAGTGCTTGTTCTATATTGCGCAGAGCCGTTTCGATCTTCTCGCGCTGTGCCGCCGGAAGTTCCTCTCCGCAATCCGTTAAGCCGTTGCGTGTCGCCAGGATGGTGTCGCGGGCGCGGATCTTGATCTCGATCCATTGGCGGGCTTTGATGTCGTCCCGCGCGTGGTCAATGGATTCCTGCACCATTTTCTGGACATCTTCATCTTTGACATCAATCGTGGATTTGATCGGCACCACGACTTCTTTGCCGGTCTTGGTATCCCGTGCCAGCACGTGCAGGATGCCGTCCGCGTCTATCTCGAACTGAACGCCTACGCGGGGAACGCCTTTGGGGGCCGGTTCAAAATCAATGGTAAAGCGCCCCAGACTCCAGTTGTCAGTCGCGCGTTCCCGTTCTCCCTGAAGCACATGGATCAGCATATTCGGCTGATAATCCACCGCTGTCGTAAACAGCTCGCCGGCCTTGGTCGGGATAGTCGTATTCCGGGGGATGATGACGTTCATCAGTCCGCCGAAAGTCTCGATCCCCAGCGAAAGCGGAGTCACATCCAGCAGCAGGACGTTTTCCAGATTCCCCGAAAGGATCTCCGCCTGAACGGCCGCGCCCAGGGCAATGGCTTCATCCGGATGCTGGGAAGTGTTCAGTTCCGGGCCTTTTTGGCCGGAAGGCTGATCCGGGTCGGGACAGTGGAAGATCTCGGCCACCATCCTGCGTATCAGGGGCATACGGGTCTGACCACCGACCAGGATGACCTGATCCAGATCCTCCGGTTCCAGATGCGCGTCGGAAAGGGAATGCAGACAATGGGCACGGGTCCGCTGGATGATGTCGCGGGTCAGATCTTCCAGCTTCTGCCGGGTCAGGGTATAGTCCAGACTGTACTGCGGTGTGATAAAGGGAATAGTGATACGGGTTTCCGTCAGCTTGCTGAGTTGTTTCTTGGCGTTTTCAGCGGCTTCTCTCACGCGCGCCGTCTGCTCCAGCTTCTGGGTCAGATCCAGTCCCGACTGTTCCCGGATGATTTGGAACAGATGTTCCACGACCCGTTTGTCCAGGTCGTCGCCTCCCAGCCGGGTATCTCCATGAGTGGAAAGCACTTGGAAAACACCCTTGTTCAGCTCCAGGATGCTGAGGTCGAAAGTGCCTCCGCCGAAATCGTAAACCGCTATCTTGGAATGATCTTTGAGCTTGTCCAGCCCGTAGGCCAGTGCGGCCGCGGTCGGCTCATTGATGATGCGCTCCACCACGAATCCGGCCAGCTCGCCGGCCTTGCGGGTGGCGTTGCGCTGGGCATCGTTGAAATAGGCGGGGACCGTGATGACGGCGTGTGTGACCGGTTCGCCGAAAAAGACTTCCGCGTCATGTTTCAGCTTGGACAGGATCAGTGATGAGATCTCTTCGGGAGTCCACGCGCGTCCGTACAGGTTGACGGTGACTCCTTCATGGCCTTTGCCTTCGATGGGATAGGTGACCAGCATTTCCTCGGCCGGGATCTCGCTGCCGCGCCGTCCCATAAAGCGCTTGATGGAGTAAACCGTCTGTCCCGGCTTGAGGGAACGGGTGCGCGCCGCCTCATATCCCACAACGGGTGTGCTTTCCGCGTTTGGGAAATAGACCACCGAAGGGGTGATGCGCTGCCCTTGTTCATCCGCGATGACCAGCGGGATGCCGCTGTCCACGGTCGCGGCCAGTGAATTAGTCGTTCCAAGATCTATGCCAATGATCCTACTCATATCGCCGATAGAAAGTATGTGCCGAAAAAGGTTTTTTTTCAAATGGATAATATATAAGCGTGGAAACGTGTGGATCATAAGCGGAGCTACTGATCAAGACGTTGACCCTCCGCGGGATAGTTAGTTGATTTTTCGTCTTGTATGGCTGATTCCAAAAAGGTAAAGTAAGGCGTTCCCGCGCTCAAGTGGGAGAAGATAGATAAAGAAAACTTATGCCGAGCGCAAACGATATTCGTAAAGGGCAAGCCCTTATTTATAATAATGACGTCTGTGTCGTTCTGGAATGCACACACCGTACACCGGGTAACCTCCGTGCATTCGTGCAGGTCATTCTCAGAAGCCTGAAGACCGGCAAATCGACAGATGTCCGTTTCAGTTCCACAGAAAAGGTGGAAGTCGTTCCGATGACGACCCAGAAGATGGAGTTCAGCTACAAAGACGGGGACGATTATGTATTTTCCGATCCTGAGACTTATGAGACCGTGACACTGACCCCGGAACTGCTGGGCGACGCTGTCAATTATCTGGTGGAGAACGCGATGGTGACCGTTACCTTTGTGGAAGGCAAGGTCGTGGGTATTGAAATGCCTTCTTCCGTTGTTCTGACCGTGACCGATGCCCCTGAAGGTATCCGCGGCGACTCTGCCAACAACGTGATGAAGACCGTCACGCTGGAGACCGGCATCAATGTCCAGGCTCCGCTCTTCATCAAGACCGGTGAAAAGATCAAGATCGATACCCGCACCGGTAAATATATGGAAAGAGCCAACGGCTAAAGCTGGTTCTTCCCTCAATGACATGATCGAAAAGGCGGGATGACCGCCTTTTTTGTCCGTTCCTGCTGTGAAACAATATCACGATTTATTAAAACTGGTTCTGTCCGAAGGGACTTGGACCACGAACCGCACCGGGGTCAGGACTCTGGCCGTGTTCGGTGCCCAGGCCCGGTTCCCGCTGGGCGAATCCTTTCCGCTGCTGACCACCAAAAAGGTCCACCTGCGTTCCATCATCCATGAGCTGCTCTGGTTCCTGCGCGGCGATACGAATATCCAGTATCTCCATGACAACAAGGTGACTATCTGGGACGAATGGGCCGACGAGAACGGCGATCTGGGCCGCATCTACGGGGCGCAGTGGAGCGACTGGAGAACACCCGACGGCCGCTCTATCAATCAGATAGACAACGTCATCGAGCAGATACGGAAATCCCCGGACAGCCGCCGCCTGATCGTTACGGCCTGGAATCCGGGCGAGCTGGATCAGATGGCTCTGCCGCCGTGCCACGCCTTTTTCCAGTTCAATGTTTGCGGCGACCGTCTCAGCTGCCAGCTTTACCAGCGCAGCGCGGATCTTTTTCTGGGGGTGCCGTTCAACATTGCCTCCTACGCGCTCCTGACCATGATGGTGGCGCAGGTCACCGGATTGAAACCGGGCGATTTTGTGCACACCTTTGGCAATCTGCACATCTATGAGAACCATCAGGATCAGGTCCGGGAACAGCTTTCGCGTGACTTCCGGCCTCTGCCCAAAATGCACCTGAACCCGGAGATCAAAAACATCCACGATTTCCGCTACGAGGATTTCACACTGGAGGGCTACGATCCTCATCCGGCCATCAAAGCGCCTGTAGCGGTGTAGCATTCAGGAGATCATTTTCAGGATCCCGCTGTTCAGGAAACGGCGGGATTTTTTGCTTTTTAATTGATTCATTTCAAAACAAATAGCTTCTTCCGACACGCGATTTTTCTGTTGACACGCGATTTTTCTGTTGATAAAAAAAGAGGGTTTGGGAGATAAAATGAATTAGGAGTGGCAAGAAGAAAATGAAAACAGTTACAAAGATTTTTTCGGTTTTGCTGGATTTGGCACTGGTTGTCGTGCTGGCGGTATGCGCGTTTTATCAATTTGAAAACTATACCGGCCGCAAAGCCTGGGAAAAGTACGTCAAGGAATGCGGCGGCTGGGTCGAGGGGATCGAAGCCGAGAAATTCGCGGACCCCACTTCCTCGCCCCGCACAAAGAATTACATCTGGCTCAAAGACATCCTTCCGCCGCCGGTGGATGAGGACAAGAATTTCGCGGCTTTGCCTTTTTGGGGCGTTGTTCTTGCGGACACAAAAACGCTTACGGATGAGCAGAAGCAGCTGAAAGAAAAATGGGAACAGTTCATTCCGGGCAAAGATTTTGATTACTATGTTTTCGCGGACTGGGACAAACCGCGCAGAGCGGGTGCCAATTTGGAAAACGGCTATAAAACCAAAGAAGAAGCCGTCCAGGCTCTTGGCGAGCAGCTGAAAGCAGGGGAAGCCTTCTACAAGGAACTCCGGGACGAGCTGCGCCGGCGGCCCCAATGCCGTTACCCGGTCAAGACAGCGGGAGAAGATGAACTGGAGATCCGTCATTTGGCGGCGCTGAAATCCATATCCCTCTACGCGGCGGCTCATGCCTATTTCCAGATGGAACAAAAACAGAATAAGGCCGCCGTGGAAGACGTACTGTTCCTGCTGGATCTTTCCGATACACTGGCCAGAGAACCTTTTATGATAAGCCAGCTGGTGCACATCGTCCTGATCAGCCAGCCGCTGGCGGTGATTTGGGAGGGCATCGAAGCGGATTTCTGGACAGATGAGGATTTGCAAACCCTTCAGGAACGGCTGGCCAAAGTTGACCTCTGGAACGATCTGCGTCTGTCGTTGATGGGCGAAAGAGCCTTCGCGAACGAGCAACTGATCAGCGGCAAAAGCGGAATTTCTAAATGTTATCCTCCTTATCCCAAAGGATGGTATTACCGGAGTGTTTTGGAAATGAATCTCATGACAGATGCCTTCCTGGATACGATGGACAGAGAGGAACACCACTTCAAACCGGTGTTTGCGGACATTATGAAAACGTATGACTATTATATGACCAGCGGCCGGGCCAGGAAGACGCTGGTGATCCTCGCTTTTCCTCCTTTGAAGAGTTATTTTGTGAGGATCTCATACACCCAGTTTATCGTCAACGCGGCACAGATCGCCTGCGCGCTGGAGCGGTACCGTCATCAGAACGACCGCTATCCGGCCTCGCTCAAGGCTCTGCGTGATTTGATGCCCGAAGACCAGATCCCGCGCGATTGGGTCACCGACAAGATCCCGCAGATCCGCCAGACCGATACCGGCTACATCCTGTGGAGCAATGGCTGGGACCGTGCCGATGATCAGGGCAAAAAAGCCTATACCAAAAACGAAAAAGGACAAGAGATCCCGGATAGAAGTCAAGGCGACTGGGTCTGGGAAATCTCCCGGTAGCTTGAGCCGATAAAATTTAGAGAACATAAAACGAACAATGATATGACTGAAAAAAAGAATAGAATGAAGACATGGAAAAAGCTCTGTCTTTTTCTGGTAAGTATTGTATGTTTGCTGGGGATCAGCATAACTGTTTTTTACAAGGTGACCAACTACACCGGCCGCAAAGCCTGGGAGCGGTACGTTCAGGAAAGTGAAGAACTGAATCGGACAGCTGTCTCTGACACGGAGCACCGCTATCTCTGGCTGAAAGATCTCATACCGCCGCCTGTGGATGAAAGCAAAAACTTCGGCAATCATCCTTTGTATAAAACAGCCTGCCGTTTGGCAGGTGAATATCTGGCTGCCGAAAAAAAGGATTGGCTGTTGGATGAAGAAATGAAACCGTGGAGTGGACTTTTATTGCTAGGTGATTTGTATACGCTATCAATGGCAAATCCCGGAAAAACCAACCGTGCTAATCTCAAAAAAATGGCTGATATGAAAGGTATTTCCGATTTTTTCCCGCAGGAAATACTTACCAATAAAATTTGGATTGAAGATCAAAAGAAACCGAAAAGAGAAGAAATAAGGAATTACCTTGATACTCTTTCCAATGAAGAAATCGGTCACCTCATTTTAAAAAGACTGGAACCCGATCTGGCTGTTTACAGGGATATACAAGATGCATTGGCAAAGAGTTCCCTGTGCCGTTATCCTCTTCAATATGAAGAAAGCCATGGTATCATTTATACGGATGCAAGGATAAACAGATTAATAACATATTATGCCTGTTGGAGAGCTTACGCGAATTTGGCGATAGGAGATTCAGAGGAAGCCGCGCGAGATATTTTATTTTGTATGGATCTGGGCGATACGCTTTCGGGGACACGACAAGCGTTGCGTTTTTTTGAACAGAACCATATTTATGAAATGCTGGTGGGCGTGATTTGGGAAGGGATCCATACAAATTCCTGGACAGCGGATGAGTTGAAGCGATTTCAGGATCATCTGGCCACGAAGAACTATTATGATGATTTGAGATTGGAGTGGTCAAATAATAGAGCAGAATTGAATTTCCGATTTTCAAAAGACCCACGTTACCTTTTAGAAGAATATCCTGTATCCTTCAAAGAACATTTATTAGTTTGTATTTTTGGCATGTCGTCATTTTCTATAGGCGATATTTTTAATACACCTTACTTTGATGAACTTATCAAAAAATGTATTCCAACGGGTTGGTGTTATCGAATACAGTTAGAATGGAACAGAATAATGGATTTAGAATCATTACTTTTTGACACTGAAAGCAAGCGTTTTGATATAGACGCTCTCTCAAGGATAGAATCTAAATTCGGGGGAACGAGTCCATGGAAAATAGATGGGATCCCTCAAATTTTTTCAAGAAATGAACATTTTTGGTATTTTACATACTTATATCAAAGTAGTTGTGTGTGGTTTATACAAAGAGGCTGTAAAGAACAGTTTTATATCAATACAGCACGGATTGCCTGCGCGTTGGAACGTTTTCGTTTAGAAAACGGAAAATATCCGGATTCACTGGATGACCTGGGCGAGCTGCTTCCTAAAGAGGATATCCCGTGTGACTGGATAGATGGAAAAGCTCCACAGTATTGTTTGACGGATAAAGGATACAAGCTTTGGAACTCCAAGTGGACGATCGGCGGAGAAGAAAGGAATTATTATGTCCATCGCTGGACAGAAAAACCCGAATATGACTGGGTCTGGGAAATCGCGCGGTAGCTTGAGCCGATAAAATTTAGAGAACATAAAACGAACAAAGATATGACTGAAAAAAAGAATAGAATGAAGACATGGAAAAAGCTCTGTCTTTTTTCAGTAAGTATCATTTGTCTGTTGGGAGTCAGCATCGTACTTTTTTACAAGGTGACCAACTACACCGGCCGCAAAGCCTGGGAGCGGTACGTTCAGGAATGTGAAGAACAAAACCGGACAGCCGTCTCTGACACGGAGCGCCGCTATCTCTGGCTGAAGGAGATTCATCTTTCACCGGTGGATGAAAGTCAGAATTTCGCCAATTATCCTCTATTCCGAACGGTTTCCCGCTTAGAGAATGAAAACGACAATAACATAGGTAACGAAGAATTAAAACCTTGGAAAGAAGTTTTAGAACCAAATGGAGTAGGATACGCCGGAAAAGCAGATTTCCATAAGTCACGGCGTGCTGATTATAAGAAATTTATTACGACAGAAAGAGATCCTGAACCTTCATCAGAAGAAAATGCTTCTCCTTATAATCAGCGCAAAAAAAGCCTGGCCAGCATGGCTAAACGTTCAGAAGAATTAAAGGAATATCTCGATACTCACACACAAGAAGAGATAGCTCAGCTTATGCTGGAAAGACTGGAACCCGGTCTGTCCGCTTATCAAGATATTCAGAATGCTTTGGAGAAATATCCCCAGTGCCACTATCCTCTTCAATACGAAAAAGGTTTTATGATCGGGACTTTGCATTTGCACGTCCTCCAAAAAATAGCGGCTTTTGGTTATACAAAAGCTTACGCGAATTTGGCATTGGATCGTTCCGATGAAGCTGTGAAAGATATTTTGTTTGTCATGAAGTTGGCGGATACATTATCGGCCAATCCGCACATGATATATGTGGCAGTGAAAAGAGGTATTTATGAAGAAGTTTTATGCGTGATTTGGGAGGGGATCGAATCGAATGCCTGGACTAAAAATGACTTGAAACAAATTCAGGAACATTTGGCTAAAACAGATCTCTATATGGATATACTATCAGGCACTATAGGAGAAAGAGCGATTTTAAATGAGCATTTTTTTAAAGATCCTCGTTTTTTACTCAATGAAGATCCTGATTTGTCATTCAAAGAAGATTTATTAAATAAAATTTGGGTAAATCATTGGAGCATCAAGGATATCCTGGATTCTTATTATGTGAGGAACTGGATTAAAAACTGTATCCCGTTAGGTTGGAATTATCGGGCACTCCTGGAATATAACAAGGCAATGGACTGTTTGCTCTCTTGTTTTGATGTTGAAAATAATTGTCTGGACATGAATATATTCCCAAGATTGAATAGCAAACTTTGTGATGCACCTTATTACTGGAAAATAAACAAAGTCCCGCAAGTGGCAACAGAGTATTTTGAGGGATTGGTTATCTGCGGAAGTTGTCAAGTTTCAATGCAAGGAGACTGTAAGATTCAGTCTTGTGTCAATATGGCTCAGATTTCCTGCGCATTGGAGCGTTTTTATTTGGAGAACGAAAAATATCCCGATTCATTGGATGAATTAGGTGAATTGCTGCCCAAAGAGAAATTGCCGCGAGATTGGATTGATGGGAAAGCCCCGCGAATGCGCCTGACAGATACGGGTTACATTCTTTGGTGCAATGGCTGGAATTTTAAAGACGATGGCGGAACACGCGATACCAGGATCGTACAACTTCTTTCTGAGCCGCAGGGCGATTGGGTCTGGGAAATCGCCCGGTAGTTTTATTCTGCGTGATCTCTATTTCTTGTCTTTCACAAATTTGAAGTACAGAGCCGGGATTAGGTACACCGTCAGGATAGAGGAAAAGACCAGACCACCCACCAGTGCCACACCACAGCTGGAACGCAGTTCCGCGCCGATGCCGGTTCCGAACGCCATCGGCATCATACCGATCACAGCGGCGATAGAGGTCATCACGATCGGACGGAATTTATTCTTGGAAGCCTCCAGCATTGCCTGATGTGTGGACTTGCCGGCTCGGTTCAGAGTGGCGCATTCATCCATCAGCAGAATAGCGTTATTGACCACGATACCGATCATCATCACACCGCCCAGCATGCCGAGCATGGAGAGTGAAAGCCCGGCCAGCCAGATGGCGGTAAACATCCCCAGAAAGCCCAGCGGGATCGTAAAGAGGACCAGAAACGGACGGGTCCAGGATTCCATGATGGCGGCGATCACCAGATAAGTCATGATGATGGCCAGCAGGAATACTTCGCCAAAATCGGCCGCGCCTTCCTTCATCATTTCTGAGAGACCCGCGAATTTGAGTTCATAACCCGCCGGCAGAATCTTGTTTACACTGTCCTCCAGCACCTTGGACAGATCGCCCACCACATAGCCGCTGTTGGCGTTGGCATAGAACCAGGAAGCACGTTCCTTGTCGCGGCGGATCAGGCTGACGGAGACATTGTCCCGTTTCTGTTCGGTGAGCACGTCCATATTGATCGGTTTGCCGTTCAGCATACCGGCGTTGAGTTTCTTCACCGTCTCCAGTCCGTTGGTGTTGTCCAGCTTCACCCGGATGTCGAAAGAACGGCTGTCCACTTTATAGGTTCCGGCCTCGATCCCTTCAAAACTGCCCACGATGGTGGAGCCCAGCGGAACAGCATCAATGCCCAGATTGCGCAGGATAGGCCGCTGCGGTGTGAAAGTGATCTGCGGCTTGCCAACGCGGATGCTGGAATCGATATCGGTCGCGATGCCGCTCTTTTGAAGAGCTTCGATGCCGTGGCGGTTGTACCGTTCCAGCGCGGCCATATCGGAGCCGCTGATGTAGGCCACCATATCCACAGAGCTGTCGCCGGTGGCTTCCGGAACGGTCATGCTGTAGATCATATCGTGGAACGTATTCAGTACGTCACGAGTGCTGTTCATGATCTTTTCCAGCGAAGGGCGTGTTCCTTTGGGGTGCGCCACTACGGAGATCTGAGCCAGATGGACACCCTGTGAGACTTGTCCCGGCAGCGCCTTGACATAGCCCAGAGTCGTGCCTGTTTCCTTGATGAAGGAGAGCTTGTGGAGCGCATCCAGGATCTCCATTGTGCGGACGCGTGTCTGATCCAGATTGCTGTTGGAGGGGAATTCCAGATTGATGGAAAACTCGCTTCGGTCCGTATCCGGGAAGAAGGACATGGAGACCCGCGGAACGATCAGCACAGCGATCAGACCGCAGACGATCCCGATGAGGACCAGAACGCGGCCCGGTGTCTGCGCGGTGTACAGGATAGAGCAGTTGAACAAGTTATAAACTTTGTCATAAGCCTTGTCCCACCAGCGGAACATCCGAATATTTCTCGGACTGCGGTTCAGTGTTTTTTCCGTCAGCAGCAGACTGGCCAGGATCGGTGTCAGAGTAAAGCTGATAAAAAGCGACATCAAAGTGGTGATGACCATTACGCCCGCGAACGGAGCCAGGATCATGCCGACCACAGAGGTCATCAGCATCATGGGAACGAATACCACCACATTGGTCAGAGCGCTGGCCGCCACAGCGTTGACGACACCGCCTGCGCCTTTTGCGGCAGAGGTCTTGCGGTCTTGTCCTTCGGAAAGCTGTTTGTAAATGTTTTCAATGACGACGATGGAATTGGCCACCAGCACACCCACGGAGGAACCGATGGACATCAGTGTCACAAGGTCGATCGTGTAGTTCATTGCCCGCATCAGCGTAAAGGAGACAATGACCGAGACCGGCATGGTGATGGAAACGATGAATGTCGCGCGGATCTCATGCAGGAACAGGAACAGCAGTGCCGCCGTCAGCAGGATACCCAGTCCGACACTGGTCCAGGCATCCGACACAGCCGATGTGATGAATTCGCCTGTGTCCTTGTGCCAGTGCAGTTCCATGCCGCCCGGCAGCTGGTGATTGTCGTTGATCTCGTCAAAGCGCTGACGAATGCGTTTGATGGTTTCTACGGCGTTGGCCTCACCCTTCTTGACGACTTCCATGCAGATGCCCGGCTTGTCATTCAGATACGCTTCCTGGCGGATCTCTTTGCTGCGAAGCTCGATCGTCGCTACATCGCCCAGGTAGATGCGAGTCCCGGCATGATTGCCGATCTCCAGTTCCTTCAGGGCGTTGATGTCCCGGAATTCCGCGTCATAAGTGATGCTGTATTCCTGTTTGCCTTCCTTGACATGGCCCGCCGGCATCTTGCGGTTGTTGGCAGAAATGCGCTGGATGATCTCGCCCACGGTCAGACCCGATTCCGTAAGCTTGTCCTGTGAAAGCAGCACATGAAGCTGCATCTCGTTGCCGCCGTGGACACGCACCGCCGAAACACCCGGAATGCTGGCAAAGCGGTCGGAGAGCTTGTCATCCACATAATCGTAAAGCTCGTCCATCGTGCGTTCCCCGGTCAGGTAGAGAATGACGACCGGCAGCGCGTTGACATCGAATTTATCCAGGATCGGTGTTTCTACTTCGTCGGGGAAATCCTCCATGATCATGTTGATCTTCTCGCGCACGTTATGGAGCGCCAGATTGATATCCACTCCCAGATGGAACTCCAGCGACATGGCGCAGATATTTTCCATGCAGACCGAAGTCGTATGCTTCAGACCGTCCAGCGAAGCGATCGCGTCCTCGATCCGTCGGGCGACTTCCACCTCGATCTCCTCCGGTGTGGCGCCGGGATAGATCGTCGAGATCTGGACGTAGGGGATGTCGGTTTTGGGAACCAGATCGATGCCGATCTTGAAGAAAGAACTGATACCGATCACCACCATCGTGATGATCAGACAGCTCAGCGCGATCGGCCGTTTAATGGAAATTTCAGGCAGAGACATAGTATGTTTTGATACGGCGGAAAATTATTTTTCGATAACGGTCAGCGGGTCTTTTTCGTTCACAAAGTATTGACCGGACACAACGAACTCTTTATCCAGAACGGATTCGATATTGCGGATCTCAATGAAACCGCCGGTGCTGAGGCCGGGCTCCACATCGAAGCGCGCCGCCTGTCCCTGGTCGGAATAATAAGCGATATAGCGGTTGCCGCTGCGCAGCATCACCGCTTCCTCTGGCAGACCGTAGGCCTCATGCTCATCCAGGATGATATCCACATTGCAGAGCAGACCGCTGGTGATTTTTGTTTTAGGCGGCAGCTCCGCTTTGATCTCAAAAGTACGGCTCTTTTCTTCGATGCTGGGCGAGCGGTAAGTGACAACGGCCTCGATATCCTCGCCATTTGTGTGGATGCGGACCTTGCTTTTGCCGGGCTGGATATCTTCGTAGTGCAGACTGCTGATCAGACAGGAGAGTTCCAGCAGATCGGGATTCTCCATGCGGAGGATGGGCGTTCTGAAACCGCTGCCGGGATATTCACCTTGTTCTTTGAATTTGTGGGTGATGACCCCGTCAAAGGGAGCGATCCCCTTGGAATCCCTCAAATTTTTTTCAGCGACCATCTTTGCGGTCTGTTTCACGCTCAGCTGGGCGTTCATGTAGTTCAGCAGCTCCTGATCGCGTGTAACGACGTGGGCGGCCTTGTGGGCATTCACTTCTGCCTTTTCATAGCTGTCGTTGGAGATCACTTCCTGTTCCAGCAGGGTCTTCGCGCGGTCGTAATCCGTCTGGGCTTTTTCCATTTCCTTTTTGGATATTTCCAGCTGGGCGCTCATCGCCTCCACGGATTTCTGAGCCAGATCCACTTCGCCCTGCGACATCACAAAACGGTTTTCCAGATTCAGCTTGTCTATCTGAAAAAGCAGATCGCCTTTCTTGACCGTGTCGCCTTCCTTCACGGCCAGCAGCTCCAGCACGCCGTCCATCTTTGCTCCCAGGATGGCTTTCTCCACGGGCTGGATGATCCCCTGCACATGGATGCTGTTTTGAAAGAGATGCTTGCTTGGTTTGGCCAGAGTGACTCCGACTTTGTATTCGGCGCTTTGCTCTGTTTTCTTGCCGCATCCGCCGGTCAGGATCAATGAACCAATAATGAGAGAATAAAAAAATAAAAAATGAGATCTGTTTTTCATATTAGAGGAGTCCCGCTCCAAAGAGGGCGTTTTGTGTGACTTGATGCTGAAGCCGATGGTAAAACGAAGTGTTGATGTTTTGAGTCGTCTCGCTGAAAGTCAGAGATGTCAGGTTGGTCGCGAAAATGATGGGTGGACTGATGATGTTCAGGAACCATCCCTGCGCGCTCAGTTTGTCTTCATTGCCCGTGATCCGCTGATAGACCTGGATGAACACATCGCGAATGGGATACAAAGTCTTGCTGATGATTTGATCCTTCATACTGCCCAGGGTGACCACCGCGCGCAGACTGATCACATTGACCCACAGCGGCTGACCTTCGGACAGCAGCTGCCGGAAGAATTGATCGATCAATTCCCTCACCAGCTGCCGCTGGCCGTCCTTGGTCTCAAAGAGATGACTGTTCTCCAGGGGGTATTCAGCCACACTCTGGGGGCGGCTGTCCTTCATTACATAATCTATCACCGACTGGATAAAGTTTTCCTTGCCTCCAAAGTGATAGCTGATGGCGTTGACCTTGACCCCGGCCCGACGGGTAATATCCCGTACCGAGACCGCGTCAAAACCATACTGCGCGAAAAGCTCTCCTCCGGCTTGGATGAGAGCCATTTGCGTATCTTTTGAAACTTTATAAGCGCCCATAAATTGTAACATTTGTTACAAAAACAGAGCTAATATAGAACTTTTGTTATTTTTTGTCAAGCCCCCGGTAAATATATTGTCTTGTTTCATGTTTTTAGTTGTCCAAAAGGGGGGATAAAGATAGACTGTACGACATGTTTGGACACACAAGGTTTCTAACTGGAATCACGGCCTTTGCAATGGCTGTGGGAGCCGTTTCAGCCCTGAGTAATGACGCTCAGGGGCAGGAAGCGCGTCTGCTCCGGTTCCCGGCAATCCACGGGGATCAAATCGTTTTTTCTTATTCAGGTGATCTTTATACAGTCAGTGCCCAGGGAGGCATTGCACGGCGCATTACATCTGACGTGGGGTATGAGATCTTTCCCAAGTTTTCCCCGGACGGGAAGACGATCGCTTTCACCGGTCAATATGACGGCAACAGCGAGGTTTATCTGATCCCGGCAGCCGGCGGAGAGCCTCAAAGGATCAGCTGGACTCCCACTCTGGGCCGTGATGATGTATCCGACCGCATGGGCCCCAATAACATCGTGATGGGATGGAAGGGGAACGAGGGCGTGATCTTCCGTTCCCGCGGGCTGGAGTTCAATGACTGGAAAGGCCGCCTGTTAGTGGCTCCCGTTGATGGCAGTATGCCGGATCAGCTGCCGTTCTCCAGAGGTGCCTGGTGTTCGCTTTCGCCGGATGGCAAGAAGATAGCCTATAACCGGGTCTTCCGCGAGTTCCGTACATGGAAGCGCTACCGCGGCGGTCAGGCCGATGATGTCTGGGTCTATGATTTTGAGAGCGGCAACACGGAGAACGTCACCCAGAACCCGGCTCAGGATATCTTCCCGATGTGGCACGGCGACAAGATCTATTTCGTGTCCGACCGCGATGAGAACAAGCGGATGAACGTGTACTGCTACGACCTGCAGAGCAAGGAAACGAAGAAGCTGACGGATTTTACGGAGTATGATGTGAAGTATCCGTCCCTGGGCGACAAGGCGATCGTCTTCGAGAACGGCGGTTTTGTTTACAAGATGCTCCTGGATGTGGATAACCCGAAAGCCGAAAAGGTGGAAATCACTTTGGCAGAGGATCATTCACAGAGACGCACCCGTATCGAGAGCGTTGTGAATTATTTGAGAGAGTACGGCGTTTCCCCGGACGGGAACCGTGCCTTGTTTGTCGCGCGTGGTGATGTTTTCACTGTTCCGGCCAAGTACGGCGAGACCCGCAATCTGACCCAGAGCCCCGGTGCGCATGACCGTAACGCGATCTGGTCTCCGGACGGCAAGTGGATCGCCTATATCAGTGACCGTACCGGTGAGGACGAGATTTGGGTGCAGGCTCAGGACGGCAAAACGCCCGCCCGTCAGGTGACCCAGAACGGCATGGTCTATAAATATGCGCCGCAGTGGTCACCGGACAGCACCAAGATCGCCTGGAGCGACCGCACGCAGAAGCTCTATTACACGGAAGTGGAGAGCGGCAAGACGGTGCAGGTGGCTTACTCGCCGAAATGGGAGATCACGCAGTTCGACTGGTCCCCGGATTCCAAGTGGATCGCCTGGGCGCATCCCGAAGAGGAAGACCTGAACCGCATTTATGTTTATTCTTTGGAAACAGCGGCTTCCGCGCCGGTAACGGACGGCTGGTATCACAGCAGCACACCTGTTTTCAGCAAGGACGGCAAGTATCTGTTCTTTGTGTCGGCGCGTGATTTCAGTCCGGTCAGCAGTGAGACGGAGTTCAACTACGCGTATTTCGATATGGAACGCATTTACCTGGTCACATTGGCAGCGGATACGGAATCGCCTTTCAAACCGAAGAGCGATGAGGTCATCATAGAAAAAACCGAACCGGCCAAGGATGAAAAAGACGCCAAGAAAGATGAAGTCAAAGAAGTGACGGTGAAGATCGACGTTGACGGCATCATTGACCGCATCGCGATATTGCCCGGCGCGCCCGGTTCCTACTACGGCCTGACCAGCCAGGGTGATAAATTGTTCTACATGAGAACCAGCCGCAAAGAGAGCGGTTCCACTCTGTACAGCTACGACTTGAAGGAACGCAAAGAGAACAAACTGGGTACCGTGAGCGGTTACCAGATCAGCGCCAATGGCAAGAAGATGCTGGTCCATTCCGGCAAAGATTACGCCATCATGGATGCTTCCGCCGGCAAGGTGGAAATGAAAGACACATTGAACCTGAGCAGTCTGAAGATGACAGTGGATCGTCAGCAGGAATGGCGGCAGATCTTTAATGAATGCTGGCGTCAGATGCGCGACTTTATGTACGATCCCAATCTGCACGGTGTGGATTGGAAGCTGATGCGCGAACGCTATTCCAAACTGCTGGACAGCGTGAACGTCCGTCAGGATCTGACCTACATCATCGGTGAGATGATCGGCGAACTCAATATCGGTCACGCCTATGTGGGCGACGGCGATTATGCCAAACCGAACCGGGTCCCTGTCGGATTGCTGGGCGCGGATATCGTGAAGGATAAAGAGACCGGAGTCTATCAGATCAAGAAGATCTATCGCGGTCAAAACTGGGCACCGAATACCCGTTCGCCTCTGACCGAGATCGGCGTCAATGCCAAGGAAGGGGATTATATTCTGGCGGTGAATGGCAAGTGCGCCAAAGAGATCAAGAATATCTATGAAGCGCTGAACGACACAGCCGGTTCACAGGTGACACTGGTCCTGAACTCCACACCGCAGTCCGAAGGCAGCCGCGAAGTCGTGGTGGTGCCGGTCGCGGACGAGCAGGATCTGCGCTACTACAACTGGGTAGAGAAGAACATCGAGAAGGTGAACAAAGCCACCGGCGGCCGTGTAGGTTATATCCATATTCCCGACATGGGCGTTCCGGGTATGAATGAGTTTGTCAAACACTTCTATCCGCAGCTGACCAAGGAAGCTCTCATCATTGACGTGCGCGGCAACGGCGGCGGCAATATTTCTCCGCAGGTCATGGAACGTCTCTTGCGGGATTCGGTCATGATCAAGATCGTCCGCAATACGATCCCCGGCTGGGAACCCGGTATGCAGATAGGACCGAAAGTCTGCCTGATGGATGAGTTTTCCGCGTCTGATGGAGATATTTTCTCCTTCCGGTTCAGACATTACAAACTGGGACCGCTGATCGGTAAACGCTCCTGGGGCGGTGTTGTGGGTATCCGCGGCAGTCTGCCTCTGGTGGACGGCGGTATGCTCCGCAGACCGGAATTCGCGAAATACAGCCTGGATGGCAAGGAGTGGGTCATGGAAGGTCATGGCGTGGATCCCGACATTGAGGTGGAAAACGATCCGGCTCGTGAATTCCTGGGCGAGGACGCTCAGCTGAGCCGCGGTATCGTGGAAGCTCTCAAAGCACTGGAAACCAGCGCGCGGAAAGTTCCGCCTCCGCCGGCTTATCCGGTCAAGGCCAAGTAAGGCTTTTACAAAATAAAAAAAGGCTCGCCGGTATCATCCGGCGGGCCTGTTTGAGAAAGGATTTGAACAATGTATTATATTATTGGAAAAGATGGAAAGGAATACGGACCCATTGGAATAGTGGAACTCCAGCAGTGGATCCGTGAATGTCGTGTTGTTGACGTTACGCTGGTAAAGCCGGAAGGCACGGATCAATGGATACCGCTGAAGGATATTCCGGAACTGGCCGGGCTGCTGGGAGGGATGAGTCTTCCTCCTCCGCCTGTCATACCCGCGGCAAAGCAGACATCCGGAGAAAGCGAGCTGGCGTTCTGGGGTTTTTGGATCAGTATGATCAGTCTTTCATGCTGCTGCTTCTGGCCCTGGGGGCCCGTTATCAGTGTGATCCTTTGCATCCTGGGTTTGATGGAGATCCACAAGGATCCGGCTCTCAAGGGCAAGGGGATGGCCATCACGGGTATCATTGTCAGTGTGATATTGATCCTCATCTGCGGGATAGGCGGATGCGGAGGAATGCTGAGTTCACAAGCGAATTTTCCGGATGGTTTCCACAAAAATTTTGATAAACACATCGAGTGGAGAATAGGACGCTGAGTCCCTGGAATGTTTCGATGAGACCGCAGGATGATCGAAGCATTCCGTTGATCTGGCATCAATGCGCGGTGATTGCCGGCTGGTGCGCGGTCTGCTCGTTTATCTATATCCTGTGGAGATACGCCCCGGAGGAACATTCATTTTATCCGCGCTGCGGATTCCTGGAAATGACCGGATGGCAGTGCGCCGGCTGCGGAATGCTGAGGGCGACTCACGCGCTGGCGCATGGGGAATGGCTGGAGGCGCTGCGTTATAATGTGCTGTGGGTCGCCGCGCTGCCGGTGATATTGGGAGTATGGATTTGGCACAGTGTGGCCGTTTTCCGGGGGAAACCCCGGCAGGTGTGGAACAGCCTGAAAGATCATCCAGGTTATTGTATAGCTGCGGCTTTAATTGCGTTGGGTTATATGATCTTGAGGAATGTGATATCGGGGTTTTAATAAAAATAAAAACATGAAAATATTGATATTGTTTATGAAAAAAGTAATAGCATACGCAATCGTACCACTATTGTTATTTTTTATCTGTGGTTGTAATCATTCAGAAAAAGAGGAATTGATTTCTAACGAAGGAAAAGTTCCTATTTCTTCGGAAGGTGAGCTGATTGTCCAAGGAATGACATTAGATGAAGTGAATAAAATCTTTGGTACTCCTTCAAGGAAGATTCAGAAAGAATCAATGGAGGGTTGCATATATGATATCAGTGTTTATTTCCGAGATAATAAAGTCGTAAAATGGGAATTTAATCATTCTGATTACCAGGATAAGGGGGAATCATCAAAAGAGAATTTACCTAAATTAAACGAAACCCTTAAAATCGGCATGGATTTTGATGAAGTGAATAAACTTATCGGAGGGTCTTCAGTAATAAGTTATGATGAGGAAATGACTCGTTGCTGTAATTATCTTATTCATGTTGTTTTTTTAAATGGAAAAGTTGTAAAGTATGTTGATGCTGAATCTTTGAATAAAGAAATAAAACGAATGAATTTTGCTGAAAAAAGATCATTGCCTCCCAAAAAATACGAATTGATTAAAAAGGGGATGACCTTAGAAGAAGTAAATAAGATTCTGGGTAATCCAGTGGGTAAGAACAAATATAATGGAGCAACTTATTTTTTATATCATCTTTCTGTACCCACGGATGCAAAGAACATTCCTTTAGATAAAATCGGTGAATATGAAGGAACGGTCTATGTCACTGTTGAGGATGAAAAAGTTACAAAATGTGAATTTCTTAGCAGTAGGCCATATTATCCTAATTATAATGATGCACAGGATTCCTCAGATGATCTTGTGAATAGGGTACATGATAGAATTCTTATAGGTAAACTGAAATTCAAAATAGTGCCAGTTTCAAAAAAGAATGAAGAAGTTTTGGAGAATTTTCAGGAAAATGGTATCGCAAGTATAGCAGAAATAGATGGCACTGATTTGCAAAATAATGTATCATTTGAAGCAATGACTTACGACTCAGGAGAATATGAATCTGGCGGCAGAATTATAAGTATTGATATGGATACTAGTACAAGTGCCAGAGTAAATAAATTTCTATCAAAAAATATAG
>JAEEGH010010593.1_pt1 | contig 21107 bp, 20 predicted proteins | sample 9134181 | NCBI WGS metagenome assembly JAEEGH01 (sample SAMN16246544, study PRJNA631951) | gut metagenome | biome: gut microbiome; feature: rumen; material: DP-attached | host: Bos | place: Iran: Karaj | collected 2018-10
GTTGTCGATTTGGTTTGGAAGCTGCAAAGATAACCAAAAGGGCTGATTCTCGTGCAAGAGTCAGCCCAATTTTTCTTCATGCGCATACGGGCGCGATGACATCAAGGTTTAGCGGACAGTAATAAAATTTTTTACAGAAAAACTTATTACTTTCCATAACTCTCTCTTCATAACGTCGCAATGCATGCTCGCTGAAAACTATCATTAGACCATGTTTTATATATGCGAAGCAATGTTGGCTCTGCCAATTGAACTCTACAACAGTCAGTGTGTCTATACCTTCCTTGTCTCCGAAGACTTGCAGATGAAACAGTGTTCTATCTTTGGATTGCACTATTTTCCATGGTAATGTAACTTTCTTCTGTTTCCCTCTTTGACAAACTGGGTAAATTCTGGTCCGATATAGTTTGAGATGGTTGTGAAAATGAGGCAAAATGGTAGAGTTATATTCTTTGCGAATATATTCCATTACTTCCCTTTTATTCATGCTATCAACTACCATACCCTTTCCCCTTTTTATTTGTTTCCAAACTTAAGATCTCCTTATCCAGATTATTCAGAGATTTCTTTTTCAATGATCTCCAGTCCGCGCTTGCGGGCTTTTGCATAATAGTCTTGACGCACCTGCTCGTTTGGAAACCAAACGAGTGTTCTTCGTTCCCTGCCATCAAAGGCACGCAGAGTAATCTCGGAGATACCTTTCATCTTTACCATATATTTATTGATTTCCTTTCAGCAATGACCTGACCATGATAGTACCAGTATTGACACGAACGAGCTTCACTTCATCAAAGATTCTTGCTATTTTACCGTCATCGCACACAAAGATGAAGATGCGAGGTGTACGGCTGGCATATTTATCTTGGTACTTATGGGCGAAACTGACGGTGTCGGCTGGTAACTCATATACGGTTTCATGTTTCAATATTCTGACTGCCACTGATTTCACGAAGATGAAAAGCGCCTTCCTGCGAAACTCACACGTGACAGGTCCAGCTAATGCTATCGGCCCGCTGAAAACGTCCTTTAAATTAACTTCATCGCCTACAGACCAGTAGAAATAGCGGGCATTATACGAGAACCGTGAGAGTGGGATTGCTTTTTGAACAAAGTTATTGACTTTAGGAGGGTCTGGGAAACCCTCCGCTATTTGTTTTTTAACTTGCACATTCCCCCTTCCTTCAACCAACTTGTCTTCTGGAAACCCGAACTTTCTGATGAACACATCTCTGCTGCCACGGGGAACTACAATCTCCTTCAGTTGCAGGCATCCTGCAAAGGCATCTGCTTCTATCACCATGGGGATACCCAAGAATTGGATAGTTATCAAGCCTGACTTACAGAAGGCGGCAACGCCAATGTGCTCCACAGAAGCTGGGATTTGTATTTGTCGTAGGGAACTGCAAAGGCTGAAGGCGCAATCTCCAATAGTCAATAATCCCTCCGGCAAGGTCACGTTTGAAAGCAACTTGCACTTCCTGAATGCAAGGCCGTCAACGCTTGTCGTGCCTGCTCTTACATTATATCCTGTTATGTCTGGCATAATTAAACGTTCTTTTTCTTTACATCTTTAAAAGCTATTATTGTCAATCGAATTTTCAATTACCTCCAGCCCTCGCTGAGCGGCACGGCGAAGGTAGTCCTGACGCACCTGCTCATTAGGGAACCAGGCAAGGGTACGACGTTCGCGCCCGTCAGGAGCACGGAGCGTCAGTTCATATACACCTACCGTCATGCTATCGTCTGTCGATGAATTTCTGAATCTTCTTCAATTCATAATGCTCATTTAGCAACTCGTAAAAACGGCTTCTTATCTGGCCAGTTATTTCAGCTTCATCCACATTAAACTGATAATCTAGATAAGCCTGTTCAAGGACGAAGGACTCTTCTGCTGACAATTCATTTCGCCCATCTACCAATGCAGTCCTAATATAATCTTCCAAGAAAGGATTTATCTCTTCTTCTGTCCTGTCTTGGAGTTCAATAGACAAAATATCAATGAACTTAAAGTCCTTGGGGTAATCGTCGGTAGAGCCAGCCATTGTTGCCTCTAACAGATTCATTTCGCGCATTGCACGTTTACAAAGTCGAGTGATAATGCGCTGTGCCATGTTGTGGCATCTGTTTTCTAACTGAGTGATGTATTCTTTTTCTGTCATAGTGTAAAACAATTTTGATTAATAATTATTGTATGCTTTTTATCATTTGTTTGTCCGAGAAATGAGAGCCTTACAGATGGAACGATAACTCCTTCATCTTTTTCTCCTCTATTTAATATCAATATAACCGATGGCTTCGCGCTCTTCAGGGGTAAGGCCGTAGAGGTCGAAAATCTTCTGGTCAATCGCCTTGGCCTTCTCATCGGAATAGTCTGCTTGAATGTCCTGCACCAAGGTGTGGAACTCTGCGTCAACCTTATCTGAGACCTCCTTTATTGGAATCTTATCGAAGAAGATTTTGCTGAGCGTCCTCGCACCACCGAAGAGGGTGCCAAAGTCATCGCGGAAGCAGAACTTGAAAAGAGAAGAATTGAACATGGCTGTCAGATATGAAATATGCTCACCAACCATGATGAAACAGGTCTTGGTCGTCAAGAAACCTTCTTCATCCAAGTAGAACGGTAGGAACTTGGTTGTTTCAGGATATATAATTTTGGGTTCATCAAAAACTCCGATATAAGCGCAGTTTCTGAGATTATAAGGGGTATCCCCTTGGTCAGAGCGTGCATAAAGCTTCCCCCAATAATTATCGAGATGCTGTTTTACAGACGGAATGTCCTCAACGTTGATTCGATTCAGTTCGCCCTTAACACCATTATGAACATTAATCAACCAAAGGTCATTCCAATTATTTCCGTATTTACATATATCCTTTCCTCTCAGCATCGGGCGAATAATATTCTTAGCCAACTTGCATTCAGCGTCCGTTCTGCAATTATCCAACAAATCCTGACGTGTTGAACTGTCAATAAAAAAAGCCTTATCATAACCAGTTAATATACCACGATAGACTTGGAGGTTCCATTTCTCCAACGGTTTTCCTTGCGCTTCAACTTTGCGTTTGATAGTTCTTGCCGTGCCGGAATGTACCACCCATGACTCTGTTCCAGAAAAGGTGCAAATCACGTGATGTTCATCTGTATAATACTTTATGCTCGATGTTTCGATATAGTCATCGTTAATTTGTGTCGCGTTTAATGCATGCTGGTTATCTTGGCGCAAAAATAGTAAGATGTTAGTCATTACACAAGCACTTTCAAAAACATGTGTCTCACAGAAGTCTATCAAAATCTTTGGGTCTGTTCTTTTATTTATGTAGATTCTGAGATTCTCACCATATTTTTGTCGCATCCATTTGTTTGAAGTGATATAGCACAGCGCACCCTTCTTGCTGAGCAATTGGTTGCCTCGCTCATAGAACAAGCAGTACATGTCACCAGTCTTATTGAACGTCTCATACCCACATGCTTTGTATAAGTCTCCAAGTTTCCCCTTGTCTGCTTGCAGTTGAATATACGGTGGATTCCCAATCACCACATCGAATCCGTCCTTGATGCCAAACATCCATTCTGGGTCGAAGAAGGATGCTTTGCCGTTTTGGTCGTAGGGATTCCAGGCTACCAACTGCTTTGCGTCTGCACTGGCTATGACATTGTCGTCGGTAAGCATCTGAGCCAGTTCGTCTCGCAGTTCCTTGTCCCGGTTACGAAGTTTGGTCTTCTGATAAACCGTTTTAGCCATAAAATGCTCATGTCGAACTGCCTGCAGTTTCTTCTTCAGGGCTATTACGTCTTGTTCAAAGAGACTATACTGTTGAGGCTTCTTCAGGGCAATCAAAGAATCGCAAGAGACAAAATGCGTTTCGAGATTGGGCAGATTAGGTATACCGTAGTTCTCATCGGGATTGTCAGACTTCGTACAGTCGCAGACCAGCGATATGAAAAAGCGGAGTTTGGTTATTTGAGCGGCAATGGTCTGGATGTCGCCACCGTAGATGCAGTTCTCCATAATCTGGAGTTTCAGGTCATACTTACTGCCAGGAGCCTTCAGGTTCTGAAGCAGTTGCACTATACGGTTAAGCATGCCAATCGGAAAGGCACCCGAGCCACAGGCGGGGTCGAGCACCTTAATGGCTTTCAGTTTTTCTATTACCTTATTATAATACTCTCGCTTACTCTCGTCATATTCGAAGTCGTCAGCAAATAGGGCTTTCACCTCATCCGTATCTCCAAGGTATGACTGGAGGCTGATATCAACCATATAGTTCACTATCTCGCGCGGCGTATAGAACGAGCCACTCTGATTGCGCGCCGTCTGCTCCGTCTCAGGGTTGTAGGCTCCCAACAGGTTCTCGAATACCTTACCGAGAAGCTCCGGATCGAGGGCAACTTGCTGTTCTGAGGGTGAGTTCTCTTCCACGGTGAAGTTATAGCGGTTGAAGATGGAGATGATACCGTCCTCAGGGTCGAAGAAAAGCTTGTTAGGAACAAAAGCCCTGCGCGTCCAGTGGCCGTCGCGGATAGTATTGTTGCGACTGAAGCCATCGTCGTAGTAAGCCTGGTCCACGCCGTCGCTGGTCTTGTTTTTGTCGAGACATTCAAAGAGACCACCATTGATAAAAGGTATAAACTCAAAGAGACGGGTTATCTGTTCTTCGCTGATTTTAAACAACTCCTGATAGCGGTAGAGCGATTTCACGTCGGGCTTATCCTTCAGGTGCGCAAAGCCTCGGCGCTCAATGATTTCATGGCCGTCCTTGTCGTAGGTGACGTTCTTGATGGGACGGTTGAGTGTGGCGAAGAACAGGTTTTGCAGAATGCCTTGATAGTAGTTGGCACTATCCATGCTCATGGGGTCGAAATTCTTCAGATAGAGTTTTAGTTCCTCCTGGTCAAATAGGTTGGCAGGCACGAGGTTCTTCTGTTTGATAAACCATACGAACATCAGACGGGTGATGAGCCGGATGAGCTTGGTATCTAACTGATGAGTATCGTCGGCATTGGTGTTCGGATTGTTGGGGAAGTAAACACCTGTTGATGGGTCGAGGGCCCAGGTGTACCAGTCGAACAAGTCGTTGTAGAACTGCTTGGTCAAGGCCTCCACGGAGAACGCCTCACGGATGCTCTTATACGAGATACCCGTCCGCTGGAGTTCGAGAAAGCGGTCTACTGCTGTGTGGTAGAATTTCTCCGTATCGCCAAAGACAAAAGTGTATCGCTTGGGCGAAGTCTTTTCTCCACGCATATCGGTGATGAACGACAGCCGCCAATGACTTCCATCATCGAACACGGCAATTCCTGCATCGGAGTCAATCTTGATGTAGCGATTGACGAGCTGGCGCAGACCAACACGCCGCTGGTCAACGGAGCGGTTCATCTTCAGATAGAAGAAACTTATTTCGTAGTCGTCGCTGGTGGAGAGTTTGCCCCAATAATAGCCTTGTCCCTCACTCTGGTCAATTTCGAGTGGTTCGGGTACTCGTCTCAAAGTCTGGGCCTTGAAGAAGTTGATAATAAAATCCGTCCACGCCGTCTGATTAAACTGCGACTGGAACAGACGTTGTATTTGTTCTCTACTGTATGCCATAGTTTTATTCAAATGTCTCTGATGTTATAATCAATGGTATTCCCTCTTCCTCATCTTTCCTGATGCGATTCTCGGAGAGGTGGTATTTATCATAGAGGTTCTCGATGATTGGGAGTATCTTCTCCTTATGGCTAATGAGTTTTGATCCATCCTTGGTCAGACGGTTCACGTCGCGGTTCAGCGCATTGATGCTCTTGGTCAGACGGTTGAAGATACCCTCCACAATGTATTGTTCCAGTACCAGGAGCTTTTCATAGATATCATCGTTGTGGAAAGCTCGTTTCAGTACCCTCATGGCTGCAAGTGCCTTGGTGCCGTTGTCATTCTTCTTGGCAGAGAGTTTTTCCGTGGAATTGTTCTGTTCCTCCTCAATGAGATATTGACGGAACGCCTTTTCCACCTGGACGTAATGAACATCCTTCACAGCCATGAAATCACCCGTTGGTTCGTTTGCCTTGGCTTTGAGTATCTCTGCCGCATCGACAAACTCCATCTTCTCAGGCTGGTTATCACACGAGATACTGTAGAACTGGCTCTTCTGCCCCTTGGCAATATAGACGATGCTTGAACGGTGAGCTACGTGCTTCTTATCAGCCATGTCAGTTTTCCTCACGCTACGACTCTTGCAGGGCAGCAACTTTATCTTGTCGTAAAGATCTTTATCAGTAGCATAGAGTTCACGAATCTCACGCAGCAATTCCAACTGGCGATCCACATTGTCGCGCACATTCTCGTCAAAGAGTTGGAAGTCGTGCAGTATCTCTTCGCGAGAATATATCTGGGCATCCTCTCCCAATGCTGAATGGAAGCCCTGCAACTTCAGAAGTGCGTTCTGATAGAGCCGAATCTGACGGTTGCCTTCCTCCGACGGATAGAACATATAGTTATAGATCTTGTCAGCCACAGAACCTATACGGTTCACACGACCTATGCGCTGCATCAGACGTGTGGCATTCCATGGTGAGTCGTAGTTGATGATGATGTTTGAACGATGCAGGTTAACACCCTCGGCCAGCACATCTGAAGTCAATATGATATTGTACTCATCAAGCTTCTCGCCCTTGCGGTAGTTGGCATCGAAGTTCTTCTGAATATGTGAAAGCTGTGTCTTGCGATTCGAGGCGCAAACTAGAAGGATGTCTTTTCGATATAAGACTTGCTCCAACTTTTCTTTCAGATAGTTGAGTGTGTCAACACTCTCAGAGAACACCACCAGTTTACCTTGCTTATTGCGGTTGTCAAACAACTCGCCTTTAAGCAACTGAACGAATGTGTCGAACTTGGGGTCTTCATCGACAGCATCCCATTGTTCGCATAAGTTAATCAGTTTCTGCTCATCGCTCTTGAGCATCTCCAAAAATCCTGGGAGAAAGTCGGAAGCCTTATACACAAAGTCACTCTCATCAACGCCCTTTGAGACGATCTTCTCAATGACAGCATCTAACTCCATTTCCTCCATCATTCCCTTGACGTCGAAGTCTGGTGCAATAAGCACCTTGTCCTCTTCGAACATTCCAATCATGTCTTGTGTGATACGCAGGAAGGTGTGGAGCGAGCGTTTGAATGCATAGAAACTGCTTTCCAATCGCTTCACCATATGAACACGGTAGATGGCCGAGAGCAGATTGGTGACATGCTGGGCCTGCTTGTATTTCTCACGAGCCTCACCTGTCAGGAACTCGATGGCCCGGTAGCGGGCATAGTCTATTCCCTGTCCCCCTGGGTTCTCTTCAACCGAATATGTATCGATGAGCATGTCGACGGTTTGACCGAATAAAGCCGACAGTTCCGCGTCCAACACGTAGATGCACTCCTTGGGTTGCTCTATATGTGGAAACACCACGCCCTGACGGTCAAGGTCAGCTTTGTACTCAGGATTATTGATGAGGTTTTTGCGGGTGCGGCGAACCAGTATCTTGTCAAGTACCTGAGTACGCATCTCTTCGTATATCTGGTCAACAGCGATTGTCAGCACACGATAGTCTTCAGTGCGGAATCGGTCGCTCATAGCTGTTTTGTAGCGTTGGATCCAGGGTTGGAACAAGACGTTGAGATTGCTGATGCCATCGATGTTCGGGTTGCGTGCATCCTGGAATAGCAGAATCAGATTCAGGAAGTCTTCTGGACGGTTGTTCAGCGGGGTGGCCGACAGCAACATGACCTTTTTGTGAGTGCCGTCAATGAGACCTTCATTGATTCGTGGCGACTTGCAGATGCGTTGCAGCTCGTCGTATCTTTCTGCTGTATCCGAACGGAAGTTGTGGGCCTCGTCTATGAGGACAAGGTCGAACTCCTCCTCACCTTTATAATTATCCTTTCCTTCCAAAATCTTACTCAGACTGCCATTGCTGACGAACTGGGTGTAACGGGTGATCCCAAAATCGCGGAAGGTGTCCATCCAGTTGTCCTTCACGGCCGGTGGATAGACAACCAGCACATTGGTGTCCTTGCCATTCTCTTCGATGAAGCGCTTGGCTATCATCGCTCCAACGATGGTCTTACCCGTACCCACGACATCGGCCAGGAAGAAACCGTTGTACTCTTTCAACATTTGGTAGCCTTGTATGACTGCATCTCGCTGATACTTCAAGTCCATGTAACCTTCGGGCAGTGACATCGTGAAGTTGTCCTCCACCTGGTCGCCGAATGCATCAATGAGCACCTTAATATAGAGTTCGTAGGGAGTAGGCATGTGGTCAAGATGAGTTTTCTTGCGGATTCGTGCAATATCATCCGGCGAGAGCGGAATGGACTCTTCCCACAGTTTGCGGAATTCCTCCTTGCAATAGCTGACATCGGCAAAATCCTTCATGGCTACATTCAGCTCATAGCGAGGTGTCTGAGTGATGCCAAGACCCGATTCGGAGATGTTTGAACTGCCCATGATGACCCATCCGTCAGAGTTCTCGTTATGATGTTCTGGCAGGCATAGGTAGAACTTGGCATGAAGATTTTTCGACTTGTCGATACGCATCTCCACGGTACCGTTGGCAAGGTCTTCACAAAGTTGAAGAATGCCTTCTTCCACTTCTGCACTATACTGAGCTTCGTTAACGTCGCGGATAAAGTCTTCGGTATATTTTTGCTTTGCTTGTTCCTCGCCACCAAGCATCAGAAGGTTCTTGTCATGCTTGCGGAAGATATCATCAATGTTAATGCCTACCAGAATCTGTATCTTCTTGACATCTTTCAGTTCCTTGCGCAACTTGAAATAACCTGATGAACGGAAATAACCTACCACTGCCTGAAAGGCATAGAAGTCGTGCATATTCTCGGCTATACCTTTGAACATATTGATCAGCGGCGAGTCAATATTATTAAAAAACTTCGAACTCATTATATATTCGGTCAGCAACAAATGGTCTGACTGATACCCAAGCGTCAGAGGGTTCTTAGTTCCTTGGTTTGCCACAATGCAGAAAAAAACGAGGGTATCTCCTGCTGCCCGTTCCGACATTTGGGCCTACCACAGCCTTCTCTTTAGAACGAACAGATTCGATACCCCCAGACGGTATATATACAATGCACCCAAAAGTGTGCGTGAGGGCATAATAAGCCCTCGGCACACTCCGGCTGCGCATGATATACACATCCGTAGGCGTCACCTCTGCGTTTGCCTTTGAAAGAGATTTGATAGTGGTAGTTCAAATGTCCAAAAACAAAGCGTACAGTGTCGCTTTTCCCCAATGTAGTGCTCCACCCATTGGCTCCATCCTCCTCAAAGGACATCACGGCCGCAAAGCAGATAGCAGTTGCAAAGATACGAAAAAGTTTGAAAAGTCATTTCCTTTTGGACGAAAAAGTGAAAATAAAAGGAGAAAAATTTGGAATTATAAGTTTTTGTTCCTAAATTTGCACAAAGAAACAAAAAGAAGAATGAACAATGAAGGTTCTAAACAATTACCACCGCAGGGTGACGGAAGAGAAAATGAAGTCGGTGGCCTTCTGGCAGCAGCATCCGATTTCGCACGAAGCGTGCTTGAGTCAATTCAGGCGCTTGCGGGAACAACGTCTTGCAAGGGAGTCCAGATTGCAAGACTGAAAGACTGGGCCATAGCGAACAATTGTTGGATAGACAAAGCCGCACTTGGCACCTACTCCGACCGTGGATCTGAAAATGAAGTTTACGCTTCATTGGATAGTCGGTATGTCTACAAATTGAATGATTTTAGGTATTCTGATGATAATCTGACCCCGTTCTTCGAGCGTATCACAATTCATAACCAGTTATTCCCAGATTGCGGTTATGCTTTTCTTGGTTTTGCAGAGAACCGTGACGGAAAGGTGTGTGCCGTTCTTCGTCAACCGTTCATCCTATCCCAGCGCGAGGCAACTCAGGAAGAGATCAATGAAGAAATGGAACGACTGGGATTTAATATAGAAAAGGATGACGGCTATTTCACCAATAGCGATTTCGACATCTTCGACGCAGTGCCTAACAATGTTTTAAAAGGCGAGGATGGACATCTGTATTTCATCGACATCATCATCTTCCAATCGGGAACTGGAGGTTACGACACCTACCACAGTCTATCGCCTCGCGCCAGCAGATAATAATGCAAAAGTCAGTAACCTTTTCAATATTTCAAAAAATCCTGGGACTCGAAAGAATCCCAGGTTTTTTAGAAGAATCTTACTCCTTATATTGGTATAGATTACTCATTGGCATTAAGAATGAGTTCCTTCACCTGATTGAGTTGATGGATAAACTTGTCAATCTGCGGAACGTTCAGGGTGGCTATCACCCACTTGTCATCTTCGACAGCATCCTCCAGATAAATCGAACATACTGGTTCTCCGCGGCGGGTGCCGTTGGCATCAGTAATTCTTGTGCGACTGTACTGGACAGACAAGTACGAATCAAAACTCTGCTCGACTTCAAAATTCACAATTTCTTTACTCATTGTTTTTGAATATTTAATTGTTAAAACTATATATAACTATAGCAAGCCTTGCTTCACCAAGGAATACATCTGCAAGGTCAGTGTTTGGTTCATAGGCTTCCATCTGGTCAGTGATGACGTAATCGACATCTTTGACATTCAAAAGGATTTTGTACCACTTTTCATAACAGCCACTGTCGGGAATTACTTTTATCTGACGTCCTTTCAGACATGCAAACTTTTCCACTGAGAGTCCACTACTGCCGCAGGTGGCTAACCATACATATTCAGGCAGTAGCGCAGCAAGAATAACAGCAGTCTTCTCACTCTCTACTAAACAGACAGTCTTCTCTGGGTAGCGCTTCAGCAAGTGCTGGCCAAAGAAACATTGCTGTAACGTCCAGTTCTCTGGCAGCTGTCCATTCTTCATGAGAATCGAGTGTAGCCAATTCTGATAGCTGAGACGATGACCATCAGGGCCATACTGCATGATGTGTCCAGTATGAATACGTTTCTCTTCGTCAATCTGAAAGAAGATGACGTCACTCTCGTGCGTACTTCCTAACTGGTAGTCGTCATAGACTCTTGCAAGGTTAGTATCACTCAGATGAAGCCTTTCCTTACAATCACCTATCATCCACTGCCAAAATGTACTTAATGGACTATGGGACAGAGTTGCAATTTCGGGAGACAGAGGCTGCAGCACTTCGTCCAGCCGTTTGGACTGAGTAGTAGTCGCAGCTGACTTTTTATGCCAATCAGACTGCTGTAACCATCCTGGCGGTTTAAGCCAAGGATGGTCGTGAAAGTAGTCTGAAGGTGTGTAGTGATAGCCACAGTGATGCTCACGGTCACACTTACCCACAGTCTCATCAACATACTGACACCCATTATTGGTGTCAACGTAACGTACAAAACGCTTCTTGCCACATTTGGGGCAAACGAACTTCTTTGGAGCCTTACCAGTTACCTTGCGGCTCTCAAGCATATAAATATAATCTGTATTCATAATAATAAAAAACTAAAATTATTACTTATAAGTCCACTCAATGTTAGAAGTGGACTTATGTGACTTAGAGTTAGAATGGAAGTTCTGCTTCCGGGGTCTCCTGAATCATGTCGTTAACCAAAAAGATGGTCTTGCCGAGTTGATTGGAGATAAACGTCGAGATATGAGAACGGCTAACGCCAATACGCTCTATGAGCATTGAAGTAAGGTCTTTACGGCTGATACGGCCGTTGTTCTCACGAATGATAGAGCATGCTATTTCTACACGTTCTTTTGTCAACTTTTCAGACTTAGCTCTGTTGGCATCTCGGAGACTCTTAGTACGGGAATCCATGAGTTCGGAGAACGCATCTGTTCCGTCCTGAAGCATACCGTTTTCATCGTAGCATAAATACCAGTCTGGCATACTTTGATGACGAGCTGCGCTTGAAGTGGCTTTAATGAGTTCGCCAACTTTCTTGGCTTCAATAATAAGTGCCGACTTCTGCTGGAACTGACTGCCCAAATGACCTTTCGCATTAAAGTCGTCAATGGCCTTGTTCTCGTGAATCAGCCCGATAAGGGCACAGTCGTTCTCTTCGACAATACAGAGCAAACGATGTACAAATGTTGTACACTCAATTTCGTCATTAAAGCTGCCTACAAAGTCTGCGGCCCCGTCAAGAATAATCAAGTTGGGTTTCCAGTTCTTAACTAAGAAGGCCAAGTCATCAGTCAGAAGATTGCGCTCTCGTTTTCTAACCGAAAACAGCATGACGTGCTCATCCAAATAGCCATCACTACAGTTTGTCGCCTGCTTAACATAAAGTAGTACAGACTGGCAGTCCTGAGGCTTCTGCTCCGTGTCAATGTAAAGGATTTTCAAGTTCTTTACAAAAGCCTTGACACGTCCCCATTGACCGAGAATAATAGCACAGATGAAAGCCTTTAAAATACTGCTCTTACCTGATTTCGGCTTGCCTTTTATCAGATAAATATCCTTACTCTCTATGACGCTGACATCATCTATCGCAAGGATTGTTTCAGCAGGTTCCAGCAGCGGACTGGATTTGATTCTCATGGCAGTTAACTCTGCCATGCGTTTCGCCTCCTCGTTGGGCTGGTTCATCACTTCGTCCAAGATAGCACGCCCAGCGTCTATCGGACTCTTCACGGTTGTCTCTGGAGTTGATGATTGAGCACCACTCTCCTGAGCCTGGATTGTCGAACTATCGTTCTTCAAATCCTTATCTTCTATTTTGTTCACTATTCTGATTCTTTAATTGTTAATATAAAAAGAATAAATGAACATCCTTCGCTACAGTCTCCATAGGATGTATCTTTCGACTGTTTGGGTTAGCGATATTATTATACCCTATATATGCTTGCAAATCCGGCATAACCGGTCTGGCCGACTTCTGCAAGCCGAATTATTTAGGTGGTGGTCTGATTTTGGTCATAGGGGGCGCATTCTTTCTTTCTTTTTTTAATTTTATTTAAGACACGATTTAACACTTATTACAAGATGGTGCTGTGTAATTTCCTCTGCAAAGGAAACACAACTTTTTGGATATGCAAAACACTTTCTAAAATCCATGTCCCCATTTTTTCATTTCATTTTATTGCGTAAATCCCCTTGAATACAGTCATTCTCGGGATATATTGCCTTTGTATAAATTCATGTCCCTACTTTTTTGATTCTCACGATTGACTGCTCTTTTGAGGGAGTCCCACCGCCCAAGGTTCGTATGTTCCTGCAAATATTTAAACACCTGGTTAATGCTAACTTTGAAAACAGGGATGTCTTTTCTGAATATCTCTGCCAAAGAACGGATAAAACGTGGTTTAAACTTTGGATCAAAGTTGAAGAAGGCTGTCTTGATGTCTATCTTCTCTTTTACCCCCTTTTGCCAGATGTCGATTAGATCTCTTAAATCATCATATTTGTAGGAATAGGCAATCTTGTAAATCGGAGTATCCTTATTTATTGGAGACTTCTTACAATCCTTTTCCTTTAACTCGCGTTTTCTTTCCTTTAGCTTCTTGATAGCTTCAAGATTCTCTCGCTCCTGTTCACGAATCTTTTTTGCTTGCTCCTTCAACTGTTTATTAACTTTAAGAAGCTCTTTGATTTGGCGATTGATTTCTGCCTTTGCCTGTCTGTTTGTTTTTGTTGTTGCCATGTTTTTGTTGTTTATGCGACAAGTCCGACGTTGGACCTATCGTTGCAAAGGTATAACAGGCCGAAAACAAAATGGGACAACTTTTTGGGGGCTATCCTTCCTCTCATCTTGTGGAAGGTTGTAGTCGGTCATAACTTACCTTTTCCAGCAAGATAGAAGAAGTCTCGTCCCTGTGCAAGGGCACCTCAAAATGCATAGAAGGAAGTTCCTTCTATGCCAAACAAATTATGCCAAACAGATTCTAATCAAAAAAAGACAATCTTGATTACTTTTATATTTCCTTCATTATACTTATCTAGAACTTAGCGATAAGATTTCCTTGTTTGTTGTTGGCAGCACATATATAAGATGTGCTGCCAACAACAAACGAGAATCTGCTAAAAACAGCTGCACTACTATAGTTATTTTCCGGAAGGGCAGCCAGTTCCATTTTGAAAGGGATGTAAAAAGTACTGGAAGGTCTCGTAGAAAAACGGTGGGCTGGGCGTAATAATCAGAATATGAAACCTGAATCAATCAGAAATGCCCACCCTTTTGAGGGTAGGCATTTCACTTTGAAGAAGACGGGGTCAATCCGTGACAGTCCGTGTTAATCCGATGCTTAGAAAAACACAAGTCCGTGTCAGTCCGCGTCAATCCGATGCTCAGAAAAGCACAAGTCCGTGTCAGTCCGAAGCTTAATCGCCATCGGTGGGCTGGTTGTCGGGACCGTCATCGGGCGGGGTGGTGCCACCACCGTTGGTGCCATTGTTATCGCCACCTTCAGGATCCTCCACGGTGCCGGGGTCAGCACTGGTGACGCGCTTCACCTCGTTGCCGTTGCGGTCGTAGCAGGTGATAATCACTGCGGTGTTCTTCAGCTCGTCCTTCAGCGCGGTCGTAGGAGTAAAGACGATGCGACGCGTCGAGATCAGGCTCGTCTTCACGTCGTTCACGTCTGCCACAGCCTTGGCCGACAATCCGAAGCGCATGGTACCCAGTCCAGGCAGCGCAACGCTATGTCCTTCCGTAGCCCAAGCACGAATCACGTCGCCAGCAGCGTCCCATGCTGCCTGCATCACACCCTGACTGACGCCCGAACGAAGCGCAGCCTCACGAATCACCTTTTCCGGCGAGAGTGTGGAGTACAGCTCAGGCTGCATCACGTAGCGCCAGAAACCAGGGTCATCTTCCCTCTTGGAGAACTTAAGCAACTTCTCCTTTGCTTTGATCTTTAATGCCATAGTCGTAATGATTTTTCATGGTATTAAACTATCGTGCGACCAGCTACATCGGGTGGCCGCTTCCCGCCTTATTATGTTACAAAGGTACAACTTTTTCCTGAATTATGCAAGCCTTATGGCAATTATTTTACTGAAAATCAATGAATTAACTGTTAAATAACGTTGTCAAGAACTTCACAACGTGAAGAGTTAGAGACAAGCCAAACGAAACAAGTTTCGAGTCCTTTGAACTCGGGAATGAAAAGAAAAGCAAGTTTTCCTTTTGCATTTCACTCGTTTTTTCGTCGCTCGGCGCTTGGTGCCGCTTGCTTTTGCAAGAACTTTGCCATCAGAGATGGCGAAATTACTCCGTCTCGGCAAAAAAAGAAACGAGTTTCTTTGTTTTGCTCTCGACTTTTCGTAACTTTGCACGCATGAAACAAGCAATGATCTTTGCAGCAGGGTTAGGAACCCGTCTGAAGCCGCTGACTGACACCATGCCCAAGGCTCTTGTGCCAGTTGCAGGCCAGCCTCTGCTGTGGCATGTAGTCATGAAGCTCAGAGCTGCCGGCTTCGAACGTATCGTGATCAACGTACACCATTTTGCAGAACAGATAGTTAACTATCTGGAAGCCAATGATAATTTCGGTCTGGATATCCGCATCAGCGACGAGACCAGCCAACTGCTTGAAACAGGCGGTGGCATCAAGAAGGCATTACCGCTCTTCGATTCCCAGTCACCCATCCTCATCCACAACGTCGACATCCTGAGCAACACCGACCTCACAGCACTTTACTCTTTCGCCAAGCGGCATGCACCTGATGCGCTGCTGCTGGTAAGCAGTCGTAAGACAAAACGCTATTTGCTATTCGACGATGAGAGGATACAGGAAAGGCTACGGACAGAAACTGCGGAGGGAATACATCTTCTCAACGGATGGACCAACATCGAGACCGGTGAAGTGCGAAGCCCTTATCCAGGGTTAAACCCTGCAAGGCTCAAGCATCTGGCTTTCTCAGGCATCCATATCATCTCTCCTGTCGTTTTTCCCCTCTTCAACGACATGCCATTGCGCTTCGGCATCATTGACTTTTACCTGAAATACTGCCATCAGTATGCTTTTCTTGGCTACGAACAGCAAGACCTGCAGCTGCTCGATGTCGGTAAGCTCGACACACTCGAACAGGCGGAGAATTTCCTGAAGTGAAAAATTATTCTCTGCCTAATGCTTGGAGGTATGCAGGAAATTAATTACCTTTGCACTCCAGATTTGCAACACTCATTATAGGATTCACATATGCAACAGAAGATTATCATCCTCGACTTCGGTTCCCAAACCACTCAGCTCATAGGCCGCCGCATACGCGAGCTGGACACCTTCTGCGAAATCATTCCATACAACAAGTTCCCTAAGGACGATCCCAATGTCATCGGTGTCATTCTGAGCGGATCACCTTACTCCGTCCACGACCCGGAAGCGTTCCAGGTTGACCTCTCCCAGTTCGTGGGGCGCATACCCGTCCTCGGCATCTGTTACGGAGCACAGTTTATCTCCCACTCCCTCGGAGGAAAGGTTGAGAAAGCCGACAGTCGAGAATACGGACGAGCCAACCTCCAAACCGTCGACACGTCAAATCCGCTTTTCAAGGGGTTCGACCAACACTCACAGGTATGGATGTCCCATGGCGACACCATCACTGCCATCCCCGATGGTTTCCAGGTCATCGGCTCTACCAAGGATGTCAAGAATGCCGCCTTCACGAACTCGTGTAATTCGTCTAATTCGTTGTCGAAAATATGGGCCGTCCAATTCCATCCAGAGGTATTCCATACCCTTCAGGGCACACAGTTACTCCGGAACTTCGTGGTCGACATCTGTGGCTCCCGTCAGGAATGGAGTGCAGCCTCATTCGTCGACAGCACAGTGAAAGAGTTGAAAGAGCAGTTGGGACAAGACCGCGTCATCCTTGGTCTCTCTGGCGGTGTCGATTCCTCTGTGGCTGCCGTGCTGCTGAATCGTGCCATCGGCGACCGTCTTACCTGTATCTTTGTTGACCACGGAATGCTCCGTAAAAATGAATTTACGCAGGTCATGGAAGACTACAAGGGGCTGGGGCTGAACGTCATTGGCGTTGATGCCTCAGAGAAGTTCTTCACCGATCTGGCCGGTGTCACCGAGCCTGAACAGAAGCGCAAAATCATTGGCCGTGACTTTATTGAAGTGTTCAACGAGCAGGCTAAGGCCATCATCAATTCCTCTTCTTCGGGAGGAGGAGGGCAGCAGGGAGCGGTCCGATGGCTTGCCCAGGGCACCATCTATCCTGATCGCATCGAATCGCTGAACATCACGGGCAAGGTCATCAAGAGCCACCACAACGTGGGCGGTCTGCCCAAGGAGATGAACCTGCAGCTATGCGAACCGCTGAAATGGCTCTTCAAGGACGAAGTACGTCGTGTGGGGCGTCAGCTGGGCATGCCCGAGCACCTCATTACGCGTCATCCCTTCCCAGGGCCCGGTCTCGCTGTCCGCATACTCGGTGACATCACACCCGAGAAGGTGCGCATCCTGTAGGAAGCCGACGACATCTACATCCGTGGCCTTCGCGAATATGTTGATACCGATGGCGTGACATTATATAATAAGGTATGGCAGGCTGGAGTCATCCTCCTGAGCACCATCCGTTCCGTTGGAGTAATGGGCGATGAACGTACCTACGAGAACCCCGTCGCTTTACGGGCAGTCACCAGCACCGATGCCATGACAGCCGACTGGGCGCACCTGCCCTACGACTTCCTGGCCAAGGTCTCTAACGAAATTATCAACAAGGTGCGAGGCGTCAACCGTGTATGTTACGACATCTCCTCAAAGCCCCCCTCAACCATCGAGTGGGAATAATTTAGTTCCCTTTGGTTATCGTATTTTTTTATTATAAATCTAAAGTAACCCAATTAGTTAGACCATCATTTTGTATAATCGACTGATTTTCAAAATGGTGGCTTTTTTGTACAAAATGCTCGAATACGACCCCCAATTTTGACCCCTTGCGACCCCTGAGATTTGGTTGTTTCATTTTTATTTCGTATCTTTGCACCAAAAATCTACAAATATGGCACATAAGAAAGGAAAAATCAATCTGAACTACAATCTGAAAGACAAGTCAGAAGAGCAAACGTTAGTGTATATAATTGGCTACTTGGATAAAAGATTCAAGGTTTCTACACAACAGTCGGTATGGGTAAAAACATGGGATAATAAAACACAACGTTGCATTGTTTCTACAGAATATTCTGACCGTATCAACCGAGCAAGTCGCAAGGTGAACAAGTTCTTGGATTCATTAGATGCTGCTATTGATGAACATTTTGAAAAATATCCTCCACATTTCGATTTGCCCAATTGGCTGTTTAACAAGGCTGACAATTTCAAGACTATCATTCAGCGCATTATTGATGAACAAGTGAGTGGCGAACGCAAGGAAGAAGAAAAGAAGAGAATTACACCCTTACAGTTCTTTCAGTCGTATGTTGACAATATGCACAAGAGAGTTGACCCACGAACAAGAAAGTTTATCTCAGACCGTACGGTAGGGCATCATAAGACTGTTTTGAAACGTTTTCAGTCGTTCTTTGCAGAGAAGTATATAAAGGATGATTTCTCAGTGTTTGATAGGCAGTTTCAAGACGTTTTTATCAATTGGGCATATTCGAGCAAGAACTATCGTAGCAACACAATACCAGCGTCTTTCTCTGTCTTGAAAGTGTGGCTGAATGAGGCTACTCATCAAGGTTTGATAAAGGATGATACCTACAAATCATATCAGAGCAAGGCAACAGATGTGGATAACATCTACTTGACTGAGAATGAAATATCACGTCTCTATGCATTGGATATACCTACGCTGATAGGTAAGGGTGTCATAGATGCTAAGAGTAGGATAGAGGAAACACGAGACCTATTTATTATTGGGTGTTGGACGGGGCTTAGACAAAGTGACCTCAACCATCTTGATAATGCTCTATTTAACGTTGAGGCCGAGACCATCACCATTGTTACAGAAAAAACTTCTGAGAAAGTAACGATACCTATGCACACCTATATTAAGGAACTATATGCTAAGTATGATGGTAAGTTCCCACAGATGTGCTACAAGTCACGTTTCATTGAGCACCTAAAGGAATTGGGTAGGCTTGCAGAGATTAACGATGAAGTGATAGTGAAGGAAAATAGGGGTGGTAAGATAACAAGCACGAAGCACAAGAAGTATGAGTTAATTAAGAGCCACACCGCACGAAGGAGTTTCGCCACCAACTTATATTTGAAGGGAGCACCCACTGTTAGCATTATGAAACTGACGGGGCACACTACCGAAACAAACTTTATGAAATATATAAAGGTGACGAGAGAGGAAAACGCTCAACTGATGCGCCAATACTTCAAGTAGCCTCAAACTCACTTGTGCAACCAAAACAGTGAACAAGTCCAAGTTTCTTCGGGAATTTGGACTTGATTTGTTAATTTGTGTTACAAAAATTTGGGACTTAAATATTTTTTCTATACTCTTGCACATGTAAACATGTTGTTTACAGTGATTTTTGACATATTGATAACTTTAAAAACTTAAAATTATGAGTAAAAGATTAACTCAGGATGACAAACTCCACATGATAAAGACCATGTGCAAGAGTCTTAGTAAGGAACAAATTGAACACCTCGAAAGAGTCGAGAATGTGGATGCTCGTTACAAGTGTTGTCAACGCTACATGCGAGAGATTAACGAGGGTAACAAGGGTGAACGTCTTAAAGCCTTGGAGTATTACAAACAATACAGAGAGATACTTGAAGGGTTGGAGTGTGTTGACAAGAAACTCTGGACTGACGAGAAGAAAATCAAGGCTTTCAGTGACTTGTTGGACGGCTACTGTGACAAGTGTGTTAAACTTGTCGAGGATAACAACCGTAGGCATCTTGAACGTCTCAAACTCCAACGCTCACAACGTCAGAAGGAGTACGAGGCAGAGCAGGCGAAATACGATAAGGAGATAGCCGAACTCGAAAAAAAACTGGGGTAGGATGATTGTCCTACCTCAGTTTCCGTAATGTAGATAGTGTTTGTCTTTTATGTGCCCGTTCTATTGTCACGAATGCTGTTATAGTGCAAACACCCCTCTATAGCACATGGTCAATTCCTTTTTTTACATTTTCCACCCATTGGGGAAAATAGTATCTTTTCTCACATACTTTATAGAATCTTTTTAATAGACCTTTCTTCTCAAAATCCTCAATGTTTATGAGGCTGAGAACGGTATCATTATATAGCTTGTCTTCGCTGAGAATTTCTTCAATGTAAGATAGTTCTTCATCAGTAAATCCACCGTCTATTGCAAGAGCTTCCATTAACTCTTTTTTTTCAACGTATCCCATAATTGTATTGTTTTATGATGTTATCGTGCATTGTGTCCTTCTGTAGCACCCCTTTTGAAGTTTTCAAGATAAATATTGAACTGCTCTTTTCCTTCTGGACTTGATGGGGCATCATAATGCATAGTGTACATACCTGGAACCACATCAGAAAAACCTTCTCCCTTTGATAGATTAAAAAATTCGTCAACGGTTGTGAACCCATAATCGTATCCATCTTTGTATCCTTTTTCTGCAATTTCTTTTTTCTTTTTTTCCTGCTCTTGTTTCTGTTCACGTGCTTGACGTTCGGTTTCTTCTTTCTGTTCACGTGCTTGACGCTCTTCTGCCTCTTGCTCTTGCTTCTGCTCAGTTTGTTCTAATTGTTGAGGCTCTGCTTTGTTTTTGCCACTTGTACTACTTTTATCGTCATCAAGAATTGCTCCAAGAAGACCAAATGCTAAAAATACACCAATTCCAATTGCCCACTTCTTTTTTGTTGTCATAACTTCACTTTTTTATTAGTTAATACTATACACCTTCGGCTCAGTGGGTGCGGTTAATATATGATACGGTAGGCATATATAAAAAGTGGAGCCTCCATCTGCCTTATCCTCCGTGTAGGGCTTGGACTCCCTTGCTAAACAGATAAGGAGAATGAACAAGCCCCACTTGGATGTATTTCGTGTTATACGAGATACAAACCAAGAGAGCGTTCTTCCCATTATTCTGATTTAGCATCAGCCTTGCGGCTGAATGTGAAGTGTCCAAGTTCACACGGTCAGAATAAGCGAAATGCGCTTTCTCAATATGTCACAGCCCTTTTCAGAACTGCACTACAAAGGTACGCATTTTTTCTGGAAGAAC
>JAEEGH010010597.1_pt1 | contig 21101 bp, 18 predicted proteins | sample 9134181 | NCBI WGS metagenome assembly JAEEGH01 (sample SAMN16246544, study PRJNA631951) | gut metagenome | biome: gut microbiome; feature: rumen; material: DP-attached | host: Bos | place: Iran: Karaj | collected 2018-10
TTCTCGGATTCCGAAGCCTCTTTTGCCGCGGGATCCACATGCTGTCCAACCTTGTTCTCCGTGCCGTTCGCGAGTCTTACGATGTTCGCGCGATGTCTGAACAGCGCGGATAATGTGAACAGGCAGGTGATCGCGATCAGCCAGCCGTAATAGGGATCGGACGACTTCGTAAGTATAACCCATATCGGGAAAAGAAACGAAACGCAGATCGATCCGAGCGAAACATACTTCGAAAGATAGATCACTCCGCCGAAAATGATGGTTCCGGGAATGAGGATCCAGGGATCGAACGCCACGAATACGCCGCCTGTCGCCGCAATGCCCTTGCCGCCCTTAAAATGCAGCCATACGGGATAATTGTGACCGATAACGCACATGATGCCGAATACCAGCATCAGCAGGCTGCACTCGTCCATGCCTTTAAAAAGCACGTATTTCATGATCGTAAGCGGGATGAATGCCTTCAGGAAATCACCGATAAATGTGATTATGCCGGCCTTTTTGCCCATAACCCTGAACGCGTTCGTAGTGCCCGCGTTGCCGCTTCCGTAGTCCCTGATATCGAGATGATTGGTCTTGCCGATGATATAGCTCGTCGAAAAAGTACCGATCAGATATCCGCTGACTATGCATAAAATAATCTCAGTAGCAAGATTCATTTCAAAATAACCTCTTACTGTTCTTTTTCGTTTCTCTCACGGATCAGTATCCTGATCGAAGTGCCCGAAAATCCGAATGCTTCACGTATCTTATTCTCAATGTAGCGCTGATACGAGAAATGGAAAAGCTCCTTGTCGTTGCAGAAAATAACGAATGTCGGAGGCTTAACCGAAACCTGCGTGATGTAGTAGAGCTTCAGCCTCTTGCCCTTGTCTGTGGGCGGCTGCTGAAGAACGACAGCCTCGGCAAGTATCTCGTTAAGTACGCCGTTCTTTACTCTCAGGTTCTGGTTCTGTATAACGACCTCGATCGACTCGAATATCTTGTTCACACGCTGTCCCGTAGCTGCGGAAATGTAAAGGATCTCCGCGTAAGGGATGAAGCTCAGCGTCTGCGCGATCTTGTCGCGGAACTTGTACATGGTCTTGTCATCCTTCTCGATGGCGTCCCATTTATTGACCGCGATAATGATTCCGCGTCCGCGCTCGTGCGCGATTCCGACGATCTTCGCATCCTGTTCGGTGATACCCTCGGTCGCGTCGATCATAAGGATCACGATATCCGATTTCTCAACCGCACTTACGGTGCGCACGATCATGTATTTCTCAAGGTCCTCTTTGATCTTGTTCTTGCGGCGCAGTCCCGCGGTATCGACGAAAATGTATTCTTTGCCGTCATGCTCGACGATGGTGTCTATCGAATCCCTCGTGGTACCCGCAACATCCGAAACGATGCATCGGTTCTCGCCGAGAAGCCTGTTGATCAGCGAAGATTTGCCGACATTGGGCTTGCCTACAACAGCGATCCTCGGACGCTCGTCCTCCTCGCCGGTCTCTTCCTCAGCGGGGAAATACTTCACAAGCTCGTCCAACAGCTCGCCGAAGCCCTGCTTATTGCTCGAGGAAACGGCGATCGGATCGCCGAGACCGAGATTGTAGAACTCGTAAACATCAGCCTCAAGCTGCTTGAAATTGTCGACTTTATTAACGGTCAGTACGACCGGCTTCTGCGAACGACGCAGCATATCGGCCACCTTGAAGTCCGCATCGACCAGTCCCTGCCTTACATCTACCAGGAACACGATAACGTCGGCCGTATCGATCGCGATCTCTGCCTGCTCTCTCATCGATTTAAGAATGGTGTCCGAAGAATCGGGCTCGATTCCGCCCGTGTCTATGATGGTAAACGACCTGTCAAGCCATGTAGCGTCGGCGTAAAGGCGGTCCCTCGTGATTCCGGGATAATCCTTTACGATCGAAAGCTGCTCACCCGCCAGGGCGTTGAATAATGTGGATTTGCCGACATTAGGTCTGCCTACTATCGCCACTATCGGTTTGCTCATACGAATTTAGATCCTCTCTCTCAAAGCCGCCCGAATAGTCGTCGCAGAGAACGTCTATCAGGGCATATCCACCTGATTTTACTATACGTATATTTGTTTGTAAAGCCTTTTGGAGGTCCTCGACGGTAATGTCGTCAAGGAGCACCGACTCACCCATGCGCAGCATGCACGAAGGCATGACAATGTAATCTCCGAGGTCCCTGCCCTTAAGCTGGGCCAGGATATCCTGTCCGGTCACAAGCCCCGCCACAGTGATCAGATTGCCGAAAAAGTCGTTCCTGATGCCGATAACTTCTGTACGCGTCTCCGGATATTTTTCGGTAATGCGCTGTGCCAGCGTCCTAAGGATCGGCTCGATCAGCTTACCCGTAACAAAAGTGAAGCGTCCTTTCATGATGCGGCCGCTGTCGTCTTCGGCCAGAGCCTCCTCGAACTCGTCGATCAGACTCCTCACCATCCCGACGCCGTTCTCCATCTGCGGAAAGCCCTCATATGCCTCGATCGGAGGGATCTCGCGCCCGGCCTTCAGATACCATTCATCCGAAGCGTATACGATCCTTGAGCCGTATTTATCATAATAGTATTTCTGCCATTTTTCAATCTGATCGATGACTGTCGCGGACTCTTCCTTACCGAACGGTTCGAGCGGACAAAGCCCCTCCCTGAACTTCGTAAGGCCAACGGGAACTACCGAAAGGCTCACAAGATTCGGCAGATATTTCTCGATGTCTCCGAGCGTTCGATCAAGCTCCGCGCCGTCGTTCCAGCCCTTACAGAGCACTATCTGGCCGTTGATCTCTATTCCCGCTTCGCAGAAAGTATCGAGTTTTTTGAGCGCGTCGCCCGCGAAACGGTTATGGAGCATCTTGCATCTGAGTTCGGGATTGGTGGTATGTATAGAAACATTGATCGGAGAAAGCTTGTAAAAGCAGATCCTCTCGACATCCTTGGGCGACATGTTCGTAAGTGTTACGTAATTGCCCTGAAGGAACGAAAGTCTCGCGTCGTCGTCCTTGAAATAGAGCGTCTCGCGCATTCCGGGCGGCATCTGGTCGATAAAGCAGAAAATGCACTTGTTCGAGCAATGCCTGTACTCATCCATCAGACCGGCCTCAAACACAATTCCGAGGTCTTCGTCGGCATCCTTCTCTATATCAGCTTCGTACTCATCATTCTCTTCCGCCGAGTAGATAAGCAGCGTCAGCTCCTCATCGTCGGTCAGATAACGATAGTCGAATACATCTTCGATCACGGTCCCGTTGATGCTGATCAGCCTGTCACCGGGCTGAATGCCCAGTTCCTCGGCGATCGAGCCGGGCTCTACACACTTGATCAGATGACCTTTTTGCTTCTTCATAAAAAACTGTCCTCATTACTATTCGCGAATGGCCAGAAATCCTGCCATCGCGCCTCTGGCCATGCCGGTTCTGCGGTGTGACCATGTTATATCTTCATTCTTAAAAGTACAGAATCCGCTTACATAAACATTCCCGGGCAAAACTCCCGCATCCAGCAGCACCGCTCGGTTCGCGGCCCAGAGATCGAGCTGGTATTTGCCCTCTCTTTTGCCTGCTGAGACTATATCAGAATCGGGCGCAACATCGATCTTATACTTCTCTATAAAAGGCCCTGCGACGTCCTCTCCGACCTCGTAATTCTCCTTGCTGATCGAAGGTCCTATAAGCGCCGTAAGCGCTTTGGGATCGGTGCCGTAGGTCCGGCTCATCAGTTCTATTGTGCACTTGGCAATGGAATTCAGCGTGCCCTTCCATCCCGAATGACATAGCCCAACCGCGTGATGTTCCTCATCTATCAGGAATATCGGAGCACAGTCCGCGCCGTAGCTGATGAGAACCGTCCCGGGAGTATCCGTCACCTGTCCGTCGACAGGAGCAGAAGTATCGGGAGTCCTTCCATGCGATTCGGTATCCTTCCCGGCAACACGCAGACAGGTTGTATGCAGCTGGTTCGGAAAAGAAATCCTTGTGGGATCAAAGCCTGCAGCCTCACCGAGCAGCGACCAGTTCTTAAACACTATATCGTCGCTGTCACCTCTTCCAAAGCCCAGATTCAGGCCTTCCATGCCCTCGCCGCAGCCTCCGAGCCTGGTCGAAAAGCCGTGGACTATCCAATCAAACCGCTTCAGGGGCTCAAATGTCAGATACGCCGCCGTATCGCTGCCCTCAAGCGCGGTAATTTCATTTATCTTTCTGTACAAAGCATTAACCTCACATGACCGCGTCAAAAGCATTCTTTATCAGCGTAATATCCTTCCCGAGTATCGCGACCACGTCAAACCTGCACGGTATGTCATCCGGAAGCCCCTCGGAATTCATATAGAACATCGCCGATCTAGTGATCTTTTTTGCCTTTCTTAAATCTACGGCGTCCTCGGGAAATCCGTTCGCCTCTCCGGAGCGGTATTTGACCTCAATAAAGCAGAGGTAGCCGCCCTCCTCGGCGATAATATCTATCTCGCCGGCCTTGCAGAAATAGTTCATCTCCCTTATCCTGTAGCCGCAGGAAACAAGATATTCCGCCGCGATACGTTCCTTTCCCGAACCGACCTCGCGTTTATTCATCTTTTGGTCTTGCATTCATCTTTTCCTTGACCGAATCGATCCTGTCGACATACATGAGCACCTGAATAACGACCTCATAAAGCTCGGGCGGAATGTAATCTCCGAAATCCAGTTCGGAGAGTGTCTTTGCGAGCTTCGGGTCGCGATGTATCGGTATGTCGTTCTCTTTGGCGCCCTCAATGATCTTCTCTGCCACATGGCCCTGACCTGTGGCCAGGATCTTCGGCGCTTCGTCGCCGGGCTCAAAACCGAGCGCGACGGCGGTCTTGCGTTTCTTTTCGGTAAAATCTCTCATGTTTTAAACAAATTTGGTGATAAAGGTTTTTCTGTGTATCGGGCACGGACCGAGCTTCTTTAAAGCATCGATATGTACTGCGGTACCGTATCCCTTGTTCCCTGCAAAATCGTAGCCCGGGTATTCCTTGTCATATTCGCACATCAGCCTGTCTCGCGTAACCTTCGCGATAATGCTGGCCGCTGCGATCGATACGCTCCTCGCATCGCCCTTAATGATGCCGACCTGACGGATATCGATACCCGGGATATGCTCGGCGTCCACCAGCAGCATATCGGGTCTGACCTTCAAAGACGCAACCGCCTGTCTCATGGCTTCGAGCGTCGCCTGCTTGATATTGATCTCGTCGATCCTCTCCCATGAAGCATGCCCGATGCCCACGGCAACGGCCTTCTCCATGATCTCGTCATAGAGCTCCTCGCGCTTTTTCTCGGAGAGCTTCTTTGAATCGTTCAGGTATAAGATTTCTTTATCCTTCGGCAAAATAACGGCCGCAGCGTATACCGGTCCGGCCAGGGGTCCGCGTCCGACTTCATCGATTCCGCAGATGAACTCACAGTCCGAATACTTATACTCGAACTCCTTCATAGTCTCGATCCTGGCTCTTTCGGCTTCGAGCTTCGCAAGCCGCTTTAATTCCTTCTGTTCCTCAGCCTTTGTCATAGATCGGCCACCTTCTCCAATGTGATATTTCCGAGCTTGCAGTTCCTCAGATCGTCGATAACGAGCTTCGCCGCCTTCTCGGTATCGGGCTCTCCGCCCTTTTTAAGGCATGCCCTGATCCCGGCTATCTTCTTGAGTATCTCGAAGCTGTCCTCAGTGACCTCAAGGCCCTCGCCGTATCTTTTATCTATAGTTCCCGGATATTCTTTTTTCAGGATACCGATCAGATCGCATACCATCTCTTCGGGATAAAGTATCTCATCGTTGATCGAGCCGATAAAAGCGATCTTAAGGCCGATGCTGCGGTCATCGAACTTCGGCCAGAGAATGCCGGGCGTATCAAGCAGCTCGATGTCCTTGTTAAGCCTGATCCACTGCTTGCCCTTTGTGACGCCTGGCTTGTTGCCTGTCTTTGCGGCGCCCTTTCCGACCATAGAATTGATGAATGTCGACTTTCCTGAGTTCGGGATACCCGCTATCATGGCGCGTATCGGACGGTTGATGATGCCCTTTTTCCTGTCCTTCTCGATTTTCTCAGCGCAGGCCTTACGGATCAGCTCCGTGACTTCCTTCATGCCTTTTCCGCTGCGTGAATCAACTGCGCTTACGTAAAAGCCTTTTGCCTCGTAATACTTCTTCCATTCATCTGTTTTGGCCTTATCCGCAAGATCAGACTTGTTCAGGATGATGATGCGGTATTTGTTCTTCGCCATATCGTCGATATCGGGATTCTTGCTGCTGAAGGGTATCCTCGCGTCAAGTATCTCGACCACCGCGTCGATTATCTTCAGGTCCTCCTGCATCTGACGCTTTGCCTTCGACATATGTCCGGGGTACCAGTTTATTGCATTCGGGCTGTCGCTCATTGCTTTTTGTCCTCTTCCTGTGTTTCTTCGGTGCCTTCGGCCTTGTCGGACTTTTTGTCGTCGTCCCTGTTTCGGTTCAGCTTGCTGATAATACCGAATCTGTTGATACGGATCCAGGCTTTGCCTACGATCTCTTCCCTAAAGACATTCCCGACATTGAAATATCTGCTGTCTTCGCTGTTGTTCCTGTTGTCGCCGAGCACGAAATACTCGTCCTCGTCAAGTATAATCTCATCCGATGCCAGACCTGCGAGCGCGATATCATCGACATTAACAACTTCTTCAAGCTGAACGCCGTCAATATATATCTTCCCGCCGGCGATCAGAACATGCTCGCCGGGCATTCCGATGATCCTCTTGATGCTGTAATAACTGTGCTCTTTGCCGTCCTTTTTAAAAACGATCACATCGTTGCGCTGGGGCGGCTTGATGCGGTAAAGAAGCTTATTTATCAGTATCGTATCGCCCGAAGACAGCGTGGCTTCCATCGAATCTCCGACCATGTTCGTCTTCTCGAGCGCGTATGTGGTAATGGCCCAGGCCAGCACAACCGCCAGTCCGAGCGAGAAAACCCAGCCGAAGAACTTCTTGAAGAACTTTTTGCGCTTCTCGATCCGTTCGGCGCGGTCAAAATCATAATCCAGACTCATAAATGAGTAATCCTCGCATTATCATATTTCTCTTGATACTATTTTACTATTTGAGATGTAAATAGGCAATAAAAAAACAAGGACCGTACGAATACGGTCCTTAAGCAGACTGAAGTAGAAATTAACGGATAACTTCCTTAACCTTTGCAGCCTTACCTGTTCTCTGGCGAAGGTAGTTAAGCTTTGCACGTCTAACCTTACCATGTCTGATAACCTCAACCTTAGCAACAACGGGTGAATGTAAAGGCCAGGTCTTCTCTACGCCTACACCGTCAGAAATCTTTCTTACGGTGAATGTCTCTCTTGCGCCGCCGTTCTGTCTCTTGGTAACGATTCCTTCGAATACCTGCTGTCTCTCACGGTTACCTTCTTTAACCAGCGAAGAAACTCTTACGGTGTCACCAACGTTGAACTCGGGTACGCTCTCTTTAAGCTGAGCATTCTCAATGTTTTTGATAATATCGTTCATATGAACCTCCTTAAAATATGCTGTTCTTACTACCTTGCGTTACCCGTTGTTCATCAGCTCGGTACAGCGGAACACCATTACTCACGGAGAAATATTTTAGCACTACCTGCAATTAAAAGCAAGAACTTTTTTATATTATTTTACTTTTATGCTCTTAACCTTGCCCCATGCACCGTATACGGTCTTTCCGCCGTAGGTAATGTATGCGCGGACTCTTACGTAACAGGTCTTTCCGGTAGCCTTCGAAAGCTTTTCGGTATAACTTACGGTCTTGATATCCTCGACTTTTGCCTTCACGAGGTTATTCTTGAACTTCTTATCTGTCGCGAACTGCAGCTCGTAGCCGGTTCCGGCAACCTTTTTATAATTTACCAGAACAGTATCCGCTGCATTTGACTTCAAGGACGAAATGCCGACCTTCTTGGGCTTTGTGGGAGCCTTCAGTACATCGCTGAAGAGTCCTACGAATACCTTGTCAACCACTGCGCGAACCTTGAAGTCATAGCCGGTTCCGGCCTTCAGCTTCTTGATCGTAACGCTGTTGGTCTTTGAAGTCGCAACAAGCTTGTTATTTGCATCGTAGATCTCGTAGCTCTCAGCGCCTGCAACCTTCGACCATGTAAGCTTGAGCGAAGTGGTCTTCGTGGTCTTAACCTTGAGGTTCTTTACCTGATCTACCGCATAATCATACTTCGAGGACTTGTCCAGCTGCTCGCAGACGATCTTTGTGCGGAGCAGGATCCTGGTCTTTGCCTCGGTATAATCGTGTCCGTTCAGACCGATGCCGCGTCTATCGACAGACATCCATACCGCATTTGCCAGAGACACATCCTCAAATTTCTTTTCCGTAGGATCGTCGACAGCGGCTTCGCAGACGATCATCAGCGGCTGGAATAATCCTGCTCCAACAGTGAGTGCGGTCTCAAGATCGGTGATATCCTTGGAAATATCAAACATCGCGGATACATAGGATCCCCAAACACCATCCTCATTCAGTTCTCTCCGGGGCGCCGACATATCGGGCACGGGAAACTCATCAGGGATCTCAAGAGTCTGGTTTGTGGTCTTTCCGAACGAAGTCTCATCAGACCAGTCAGAGAAGTAATTTACCCACTCTTCGGTCTTCAGATCCATATACATGAGGGCATAGCGCACTCTGATCTTGTATACATGATTCTTCAGATCGAATTCGCCGTTCTTAACGGTTTTTTTAAGTATACCGCTGTCAGCGGCACCTGCTTCCATAACGGTCAGCGTTACGTTATTGTCCGTACAAGAGGTTCCCGCTCCTTCAAGATAAGTAAAGCCTCCGCTGTATCGGTCCATCGAATAACAGTCATCAAAGGACTTATTATACTGCCATGCACTTCCGTCAACCGAAATATCGAACTGGTAACCGATATCGAGTGCCGTCAGGTCATACTTAAGATCAAAATCGCAGTATTCGGCAACGTCATAATCCAAGTTCTGAAGTGACAGGTCATAATCCCTTAAAAGCTTCAGCATCTGATCGTCCTGCTTTATCGTCGCATAGATGTATGACGCATCATTTGCATCTATCACAGGATTAGCGGGTTTTACCTTATCCAGTCCCTTTGAAAAATAATCGCTCAAAACGCTGCCCGCAGCTTTTACACACGTCGGGCACGAAGGAATGATCATGGAAAGCACAAGCACAAGTGCCAGAAATACTTTCACGAATTCAATACACCTTTTCTTCATATCTGCCTCCTCTATATCCATATAACAGCAAAATCCCATGACACGATCTGCGCGTCATGGGATTATTTTATCACCGTCTTTAATTGCTTGTAAAGCCTTATTTTTCAAGGCTTTTCGCAACTCTATATATCGATTGCCGTTCAATCACCGACCGATATTGTCTGTGTCGCGATCTTCTCCCTGAAACGCTCGTCATGCTCTACGAGAAGCATTGTCGGTTCGAATTCAAGTATCAGTTTCTCGATCTGCATCCGTGAGAACACGTCGATATAATTGAGTGGCTCATCCCAGATGTAGAGGTGCGCAGGCGTGAGCAGGCTCGCAGCAATCAGAACTTTCTTTTTCTGGCCTTCGGAGAAGTCTTCTATATTCTTCGCGAACTGCGCGCGTCCAAAGTCCAGCTGTCTGAGGATAGCTAGGAAAATACTGTAGCTCAGGGCATGCCGCTCGCAGAAATCCTGCAGCGATCCGGACAGGAACGATGTATCCTGATTAATGTAGGAAATGATCAGCCCCGAGGAAACGTCGAGGATGCCTCCGATCTTCAGCTGTGCATGAATATCTGCGAAAGCATTTCCAACGAATGACTGCCGCATTGCGGGTGTGTTAAGTCCTCCTGCCGCGAGCTTCTGCAGGATAGCCTTAATGATACTCGACTTCCCGCAGCCGTTCTCTCCTGCCAGGAATACGCGGTCACCGCGATTTATACGAAATCTCATCCCTAAGAACAGGTCTTTTTCCGCTCCCTCATACCTGAGACAAAGATCCCTCGCCTCAACCAGCACTTCCTTGTGGTAACGCATCGGCATGAGCTTCAGATCAGCAACTTCCTCGATATCCTGCAGAAGCCCTTCTTTCTCTTCTATCTCATTGTCAATGCGCTTTCCGTACGCCTTAACGCGCGCCTGCATTTTCTTGGTCTTTGCACCGATAAATGCACGTGTATTCTTTGACCTGTCATGCTCTTTTAACGGGTCAAAACCTATCTTTGTACCTTCGTTCTTTTCCGCCCAGCGCGCTGTCCGGTCTGCGGCTTCTTTCAGCTTTCCGATCTCACGCAGATGCTTTTCATTCTCGGCTTTTGCAAAAGCATCGCTTCGCTCCTTATTTTCCCACCATGACGAGAAGTTGCCTGTCTGTACCTCAACGGTCTTTCTGTTCAGTACAAGCACATGATCGCATACCGTATCGAGCAGATCACGATCATGAGATACAAGGATAAAGCCCTTCTTTGAGTTTAAATATTCTTTCACAACATTTCTTGCCTGAGTATCCAGGTGGTTCGTCGGCTCGTCGATCAGCAGGAATTCGTTCTCGCCCGCGAACAGTACCGCCAGCATCACCTGTGTCCTCTCGCCGTGGCTGAGAGTCTTAAAAGGCCTGTAAAGCAGCTCGGGATCGAGTCCGATCTGATTGATCTGCATCAGTATCTGCCAGTTTTCGGCATGTGGCTTCCAGCCTGCAGCCAGTTCATCAGCTGTCTTTTCGAGGTCTGCCTCATTTACATCATAAGGGAAATAGTCAAAGATCATTCCGGTCGAAATGCTGCCGTTATACTCATATTTCCCGCGCAGCAGATTCAGCAAAGTCGTCTTTCCCTTGCCGTTCCTGCCTATCATTCCCAGCTTCCAATCGCTGTCAATATTAAAGTTTACGTCCTCTAAAACGGTATCGGCACTTCCGTCATAAGAAAACGTCAGATTGTTTACGTTTATCTGAGCCATTAATGCATCAACTCCTAACTCTCTCATCACCGGGTATTATCATCTCGCGAGCAAAGAACGCCGGCTGATGGCATTCGCTTATCACGCAAAATAAAAGAACCCGCTCCTGTACCGAAAGCAGATCCATGCATAAAAAAGCCCAGTATGCCAAAAAACGCGCAGTCTGCGTCTGACCTGGCCTTAATGAATACATCGAACCGCTTTCGGAATACACAAATAAGCCCCATAAGGGACCGTAGCTGTCTGTAATTACCGAAAAACTTATCGAATATTCATTGGATCACTCTCGCAAATGCGCCTTTCTCTTTTAGTCAAGTCCGCGGATTCTTCGCGAACTCTTTGCTATATATTATCATGCCGTATCTTACACGTCAATCCCAACCGGTCTTTAAACCGAAGGTGCGGATAAAAAACGCAGGCGGATCGATTTCCGCCTGCGCCGGGATCATTATTTAACTTTGATCTTTATTACCTTTTCAACGGCGGTATTACCGCTGTCATCCTTTACGGTTACCTTGATCTTATAAGTGCCCTTGGCGGCACCCTTCGCAAAGGTTACGACGCCCTTGTCCGATACGGTCACGTATTTCTTAAGCTTCGCTGCGGAAACATTTGTAAATATCACTTTTCCGGTGTTGCCGCTGACCTTGATCGTAACGGTTACATCCTTCTTCTTAACTGCAGACTTCTTTACCTTCGACTTTGAAGCCTTGATCGTGATCTTAACTTCGTCCTTTTTCTTTCCGCCTTCATCTCCGGAACCTGCGGACCAGTGCGCGTACAAAGTCATATCGCCTGTCAGCTGAACCGTTCTGTATGCGGTGATCAGCTTGCCGCCTTCCTTTTCGGTGTACCAGCCGTCGAAGGTATAACCCGAACGTGTAGGAATCGGAAGGATACCGTAAAACGCGTTGTTCGAAACCTTCTTTGACTCGACCGCGGAAGTGCCGCCGTTCGCGTTAAATTTGACGTTATAGAACTTTATCCTGCCCGCGAGGCTCCAATCGGGACCGTAGATCGTATCTACACGGCCGTTGCTGCTGTAATTATAATCCTTGCATTTACCGGTCTTTTTCTCGATCCTCCAGGTATCGGTAACAACAGCCTGACTGTGGTTGCCGTCCACGGAATGCACGGTAATGTAATCACCGTTTTCTTCGATCGACTCGACAAGGATCACGTGGTCCTTATCGGGGTCGGCCAGGAACATGATGATATCGCCGGGCTTTAACTTATAGCTGCCGCCCGCGTAGGTCGTATCTGCCCATGCATGCTTATTCTCAAACTCATTGTCCGATGAAGAGAGGCTGTAGAGCTCGTCGGGCACGCCCGCCATCGCGTAGCACCAGTCGACAAACTCGCCGCACCACATGGTTCCGGGATCGCAGCAGAAATAATTGTACTCGGCATAATCCTTGCTGCCGTTTTTATTGTTTCCGTGCTGCTCGTCAAAGGTATCGCCCTCGTGATAATCCAGCTGCGAACGCGCGATCATCAGGATATCCTTCGCATAATCGCCTGTGAGCTTCAGTTCATGAACAGCTGTATACCACTTGCTTGTCTTGTACGAGGGTGAGAAATCCTTGCGCAGGAATGAGCAGTTTGTGAAAGGATACTCTCCAAGCTTAATGCCGAGATCGCCAAACTGATGGAAATAATCGATCGACTTTTTGCCGACCGTAACATTGTCGAGAATATTGCACCATCTGAAGGAGTAATTACCGATAGACTTAAGCGTGGTAGGCAGCTTCACCGTCTCAAGTGCTTCGGCGGAACGTGCGAAGCCCTGTCCGAGCGATACGACGCCCTCTTCGACGGTGATAGTCTTAAGATTGGGGCAATTCTGGAAGCTCCAGTCTCCTACAGTCTTGCAGCTGCCGGGGATAGTTACGCTCTTCAGATTCTCCATTCTGCAGAAACTGCTCTCACCGATCGACTGAATGTTTCCGAGACTGATCTTCTCGACAACTTCGTTATCGTTAAAGCAGTATTTTCCGAGGAAAGTAACGCTGTCCGGGAGGTTTATCTCCTTTATGTTTAATGCCCTGAAATTGCCCTGTCCGATCTTCTCGAGACCTTCGGGCAGAGTCAGTTCCTGAAGATTATCCTTGTACTGGAACACCCAGTCCGCGATCATCTTAACCTTTACGCCGTCAATATACTCGGGCACATGCGCGACCGTAACGGATGAATACATCGAAACCAGCATGCCGTTCGCCTTATCGAACGCGACCTTTCCGCCCTCGATGCCGTCCACATACTGATACGTCAGATCCGAATATTTGCCATATACGACGCCGTCAAACGAATAATCGTCGCCGGCCTTCGCTTCGTTCTCGGGTACTGAGAACATAACAAGGACAGCGATCAAAAGAACTGTTATAACACGTTTTACATGCAAACTCTTAAACATAATAAACCCACCTTTTATTGTAATGAGAAGTTACTTTTCAACTCCATGCTAATATTATAATACTACACTTTGAAACCATTCGAATCCCCCAATTGGGTATGTGATAATGAATAAAAAACTGCCTGAGATCAAGCACTCAGACAGTTTTTTAAATATATCCATTTTCGGCGCAGGCGCCGCAGAGAAAAAATTTAGTTCCAGGGCAGCTCATCGAGCGTTATCACATACTCCGAGTTGTACGCCTTGCGAAGCATCTCATCGGAGGTGTACTTCTCGTTCGTCTCCATCCCGTCGAAGAGGAAGTCGCCGTTCCACACATTGAACCACAGCCACCACACATTGTCGCGCGCGCAAAGCTCCGGATCCATGATTACGCCGTTCTCGGAAAGCGTTGTAAGCTTAGGCGTATCCGGATAATTCAGCACCGACCTGAACTTTGCCGACTGCGAACCGTAATCATATGCGTCGGCGTAAATGTCCTCTCCCACAATATCCACGTACTCGTCTCCCGGATACCAGTCGGCGTTCTGCGCGTTCCATACCCAGATCAGATTGTCGAGTCCGTGCACATACGTCATGCGGTTAAACATCAGCTTCCAGAGCCAGATGTAATCGTCCGCGCCGGTAGCGCCCCACCAGAACCAGCCGCCGCTCGCCTCATGAAGAGGTCTCCAAAGGATCGCGATCCCCGCGTCGCGCAGGTTCTTCAGGTGGAAAGAGATGACATCGATATCCGAGATAAGTTTGTACTGTTTCTCCGTGATCTCTCCGTTCTGATATTTTGCTTTCAGGTCCGCCGCGCTTACGAGCGAGAGGTCCTCCGCGGTCCTTGCGTCGGGTATCCTGAAATCGCTTGTGTCGCTGTAGAATGAATTTTTCCCTACAGGTCCGTGCCAATGCCATGAGAACGAAACTATTCCGCCCTTCGAAGCCCATGACTTTGCCTGCGATATCTCATTCATGTCGCTGTAACCCGAGTTGGGCGAGCAGAAAATCATGTCAAAACCGCGTACCGCAGGATATTTGCCGGTGGCCTTTAATATCCCCTCGACCTCGGTCGAGCTGTTGTGCGTGCAGTACTGGCCGGCGAGCGTATAATTGCCGTAAATGCTGACCAAATACTCCATCAGTTTTATAGCGTCCTCATTCGCGTTCGGATTGGCAAGCTTTGAAGAAACACCATTGTAAGTCTCAGCCGGAACTACCTCGCCCGCTTCGATGGTGATCGAATCGAGATCGAACCAGCCCCATGATTCATTTACGCCGAACTCGACGGTTCCTGCCTCAAGATATACCGATTCGGCAGTGCAGTCAATAAAGCTTTTCGACGTGCTTCCGTCGCATACAATCTCACAGATATTTACTCCGTCCGCCGTCAGATAATTGATCTTGTACTGATCCGATGCGGCTCTCACGGTAATGTCATAAAACTGCGAATAAGGGATTTCGACCGTCACAGCCAGTTTGTTCCCGGGCGCCTGGTTAAAGTTCGTAACATATCCGCTTCCACTGTAACCCGAGCGGGAACTGCCTGTGGTAAGCTTGCCTTCGATGATTCCGTCCTCGGCCTCGAGCTTAGTGTTAAACGGCTTCGCCTCATAAGAGATTTCGCGTGTCTGCTTGGAGTAAGTAAGGTTTGCGGCAGGATCTGCAGAAGGCGTCGCACTGCTGTCCGAACCAACACCGGTTACGTCGGATGGTCCGGTAACCGACGCATCGCCTGTAACCGAAGCATTATCTCCAGTATTTGAGCTGTTCTTACTACATGCCGAAAGTACCATGGCTATTACTAAGATCAAGACTATTATTCTTTTCATAAAACTCCTTTAGGTGTAGATTGCTTTATTATCAAACACTCAGCAGCCGCCCATATACTTTCTTAGCTTATAGCGGCTTAGCAATTATAATAATATACTGTCCCTCTTCTTTGCAAGAAATAATTCATTTACTGACATATCTGCGAGTGATGATTCTCTGATTGAAATCAAGAGTGTGTCTATCAGTAAAAGCAAAACAGGTGGTTGAATTCAATGCGGAGCAGGAGGAAATTGAAGCTTATAATGCAAAAAATGGTTGGCATTAACTTTCATTTCGTGATATAACAGGGGTGTGGATACTCCCAAAATGGTTGATAGTTCAACAGAAAGGAAAACTAATTTATGAAGCGATTTAAAACATTAACTTTAGCACTTATTTTAACGTTAATTGGAAGTTTATTTATTGGTTTTACTCCTGCTCAAGCAGCTGATTCAGATGGAGTATGGGTATTAGTTGGTCATGAATTTAATATCAGTGAACCTAAATTTGATGATGGTTCTCCGTATAATTCTAATTTCTATATTGAAAAATATGATTATGATGAGTCAAAAAATGAAGCATATTTTGAGAAAAAAGCAGTATTAAACAACATTGATGGTCACTTCGAATGTAATATGTTTGGTACTTGTAGAGCTTTAACTACAGTTGCAGGTCCGGATGACGATATAAAGTTTGAATCCACCAGTTGGGTTACCGGCAGTAATATGGATGGACTGGGCTACGGCAATAATATGGTCGTAAATTGGAAAGGCTTTCTTATTTACTGGCGTGATATCAATGATTATGACCATTATTATATTTCTTCCGGTACCGGTGTAGATCCTGTTTCTAAAGATTCTGCTATTGTAGCTTATTCATTAGGTAAAGGTAAAGAATATGGCGAACAGGTTAAAGTAGCTGCCAGTCAATCACATGGTAATGTAGACCGTGGTGAAATTGAATGTTGCTTCATTTATGAATGGAGAGCTTCTGCGCCTTCTATTGAAGCACCCGGAAAAGTAACTATTAAGAGTGCTTCAACTGGTACTAATAAGGTTACTGTTAAAATTAAGAAAATTTCTAAAAATTGTAAAGGCTATGAGTTTGAAATAGCTACAAAGAAAGACTTTTCAGACGCAAAAACGTATACAGTAAATAAGAATAAAACCATAAAGAAAACTATTTCTGGTTTAGATGAAGACGTTATTTACTATATTAGAGTAAGAGCTTTTAATAGTAAAGATGGACAAAAAGCTTATGGAGCATATTCTAAAACTAAGAAAATTGTTTTATAATTTAATTATAATTTTGCAAGGGGCTGCCGCACTTAGTGCGACAGCCCCCCTTCAGCCTCTCATATTCAGCTTGGATCGTTCATCACGCCGATGAACAGCGGAATATTCGCTTCGCAGTCAATGATCATATAGATAAACGGTCTGTTAAGATTAACCTCTTTCGTATTTACAAGAGCCGCGCCGTATGTCAGTCCAACAGCAGTTGCGGCACCGGCCTTTGTACCGTTCTCATCAAGAACAAGATGTGTTTTGTGAATGACGGTATTGATATAAATATTCTCGCCTTCGTATGTTCCCAGCTTTCCGAAATCGGCATTACCAGAGTCAAACGCTTGATTAATGCCCATCTGCGGAAGAACCTTTAACGCCAGATCCTCAGAGTAATCGACCTTTAATTTAGGTATCGAGGTTACAACAAAAGCGTTTTTCTCCGACTTGTCGATCATCTCCTTCAGATGATCGCCGTCAAGCGATGCAAGATAATCGTATACGCCGGTCCCCTCATCGGGAAGGATCGCGGCAAATGCATATCTCCTGCCTTTGTAATACTTTATGAATCCAACCGCATTCTCATCCTCAATGTATTCATGATCTATACCGTTGAGGAACGGAACCGTTTTCTTCTCGTCAGCATTTACTGTAAATTCACCATCTTTTACTGAATAATCTTCATAAGGCGTCTCCCATTCCGCATCGAATGACAGCGCATTGATCAGATACATGATGCCTTCGGGAGCCTTGCTTTCATCAAGGATAGAAGGAATCATTGAATCGGTCTTTTCGTTGACCCATGAATTGATCTTCTTCGTTGTCTGCAGGTCGAAATTCTCTGCATACATATCCGCGTTATAATAATCGGCGTTCATCTGCAGGAAATTCTTTTTCACGGAAAATGCGGGATCGACCTTAAACCATACGGAATCTGCAAGTTTCAGCGAATCATCCTTATCGAGCGTCTTAAGATACAGATAAGCGAATTCATTGAGTTTACCCACATTATTGCCTAGCGCTTTTTCCATTTCGGAAAGAGTTTTTCCCTGTGCTCCGTTTGCGGTCATCGACAGCGCGAGCAAGGTCGAGAGCGGTGAAACAAGCACATTCTCGCCCTCTTGGGCTGTTTCGGTGCAGGTCTTGAACAGCCTTGCGGAATAATCATATACATCTTTGCTGTAAGCCTTTACGGTACTCGAGACGGTGACTTTTCCGGCTTCCACGCCTTCCATGAGGTCCGCAGCAGCTACAAGACGCACGCCGTCTCCGGGCACATTGTTTTTCTTCCCGGACAGGGAAATGACCCACGACAATACAGCTATCAGGCACAATCCCGCAGCCATCGCGGCAAATTTTGCCCATTTGGGCATGCGATTCTTTTTGTCGTTTTTAATGCCCCGAATATCTGTTATCTCATTTGCATTCTCTGCTTCCGCTATAAGCTTATCATCCACATCGCCGATCATATCGAGCAGTTCGTCAGATTTCATCAGTATCCCTCCTTTTGCAGCTCTTCCCTGAGTTTATTGCGTGTCCGGAAGAGCATGGACTTAACTTTACTTTCAGAAAACCCGAATTTATCGGCAATCCCGGCAACAGAGTCGATATACCAGTACCTGCGCATAAACACCTTTCGCTCGGTCTCGGGCAGGCTCTGCAGCAGTTCGCTTATCTTTTTCACAAGCTCTTTTCGCACAACCTCGTCCTCGACATTCCCGCTTCCCTGCACGCATTCGTCCAGTTCCTCGAGTGCCAGCGCCATCTCTCCGCCGCCGCGTTTATCTGCATGCTTTTTCCTTAGCAGATCAATCGAAATGCGGCGCGTGATCTTTCCGAGGAAAGTTGAAAGCATCGAGGGCCGGTGAGGCGGCATGGACTCCCAAGCGTCGTTGTACGTGTCGTTTACACATTCCTTGGCGTCCTCCGCGTCATGCAGAATACCGAAAGATATGCTGTTCAGATACCTCCCGTACTTGGTCGCGGTCTCCTTCAAAGCGGCTTCATCGCGCTCCCAGTACATATCCACAATCCTGCTGTCTTCCATCGTTTCACCATCCCATCCTTTATACGCATTTTCGGGTTCTCATCCCTGAAAGATCTTTCACCCATCTACTCGGAGTAGTGCGTATTCGGTTGCAGAAAAAATAGAGAAAATGCCTGCGGCCATTCAAACAGCTGCAGGCACAATATTATAAGTTGTAGCATATCACGCTCTCAATCTGAGCATACTCTTTCCCGTGCTCAAGCTTGAAAGGATGCTGTCTCGATACGCCCCCGAACCAGTGATAAGGCGGATCGTTCTCGGTCTTCCCCTCGCAGATCTCGACCGCACCCTGCCTTAAGCAGCGCATCAGCGAAATATCGTCGAAATCCTGTGCATGTCCGTGCAGAATCCTGTCAGCCTTTTCCTCAAGGAACATCACATTGTCAAGCGCCTTTACGAACTCTTCCATTTTAGGGCATCCGTCGAGCATCATCCAGAGATGATGGTTGATCGAATCGCCGGTAAAGAGGATACGTTCTTCCTTAAGGAGCACAAGAATCCCGCCGGGAGTATGTCCGGGAAGCTCATATATTTCCAGCGTTCTTCCGCCGAGATCGAACGTATCTCCGGCCTTGGTCGTCTTAAAAGGCGGCACCGTGGCTCCGGCCTTCCTGACGCCCTCGACATACAGCGGATCGTTGTAAAACTCCTCTGCCATCGGAATATCGTCCGGATGAATATAGATCTCCTCAAAGTACACATTGCCGTAAATATGATCGGGATGACCGTGCGTATTGATGACAAAAACAGGCTTATCGGTCAGTTTGCGCACTTCCTCACCCAGATTCGTCGCTGCGCACATCGTATCGATCAGACACGCCCTGTCCTCGCCGACAACAAGATATCCGGTAGCGCCGTGTGCCTCATCCATCAGGTATACTCCGGGGATCATCTCTTTGACGAACATCTTGTGCTTGCTTTCGTTGTATTCCTTAATGAACTTTTTGTCCTTTTTATCGAGTTCAACCTTTTCAAATAGATCCGGCCTGCGCTCCATGGTCCTGATAAGGCTTTTCTCGCGCCTGTAACGCGCTATATTGGCGTGATGGCCCGACAGCAGTACATCAGGCACCCTCTTGCCCATAAACTCCTCAGGACGCGTATATTGCGGGTATTCGAGCGTATTGCCCTCAAAGCTCTCGTCGCCCGCGGACTCATTGTTATTCAGCACGCCCGGAACCAGTCTCGCAACTGCGTCCATAACGGCCAGCGCGGGCAGTTCTCCGCCCGTCAGCACAAAGTCTCCGAGCGATATATATTCGTCGACTTCAAATTCGAGAACGCGCTCGTCTATGCCCTCGTAATGCCCGCAAAGAAAGATCAGGCTCTCTTCGCGGCTCAGCTCCTTTGCTTTTTCCTGTGTAAAGGGTTTTCCGATGGGACTTAAGTAAATGATCTTTGACTTTTTATCGGGATGAAGACTCTTGGCGTATTCGCATGCACGGTAAACGGGTCCTGGCTCCATGACCATGCCCGCTCCGCCGCCGTAAGGATAATCGTCGACGCGGTTGTGCTTATTTTCCGCAAAATCACGAATGTCGACCACATCACAAGCGATCAGGCCGCTCTCAACGGCCCGACCCATGATACTGGTCGACATGCAGTTTTTGATCATATCCGTAAATAAAGTCAGCACTGTATAATTCATTACAGCTCCTCCAGCCCGGGCAGCAGATGTACTTTTATATAACCTTCCTCCGGCTTCTTTTCAAGCACGCAGTCCTTTATCGAAGGGATCAGAAGTTCCTTTCCGTCAGGCTTTTTCACTTGGTAAACATCATTGGCCGCAGTCTGTATAACATCCTCCAAAACGCCCAGCTCTTTGCCTTCTTCGTCGATAACCTTTAATCCTATCAGATCGCAGATAAAGAACTCGCCCTCAGCGAGCGGCACAGCGTCCTCCCTGTCGATCAGCAGGTCGCATTTCCTCAGAGTCTCAACAAAATTCCTGTCGTCGATATCCTTAAAATGCAGGATGACCATGTTCTTAAAGAACTTCACGCTGTCGATCCCGACTTCCTTCAGAACACCTCTTTTATCTATATAACACTTCTTCAGATCCTTAAACCTCGCCGGATCATCCGTCGTCGGGAATACATTAACTTCCCCATGCACCCCGTGCGGCGACGTGATAACGCCGACCCTGAGTCTTTCTACCATTGAGCTTCCCCTTATCTGTCACAAACAATATATTTTAACAAAACTATTATAATACTCTTTGCGCTCACTGAAAACAGCAAACTAAGCGGATCTTCCGTCCTTTATTCTTATCCTGCCAGCAGGGCCTTCCGCCTCTCCTTCTTCTGCATGCAGCGTGGGCGCGCAGGGTATTTTTTTCAAAACGATAAGGTTTTGTTTTGAAAAAAATGTCCCGTTGCAGCCCGCGCGTCACTAACAGGGTATAAAGGGCGGAAGGTCCGTCACTCAGCAAAAAAAGAAGGCGGAAGATCCGCCCTCTTATACATCATATGATGTCCACTACAACTTTCTTATCATCCTTTGTAGCAGCAGCTTTTACAACGGTACGTATGGACTTTGCGATACGGCCCTGTTTTCCAATGACCTTTCCCATATCCTCCGGTGCGACT